>ERZ1027125.274-NODE-274-length-24770-cov-5.657495_pt1 | contig 24770 bp, 23 predicted proteins | sample MGYA00519249_ERZ1027125 | MGnify/ENA primary metagenome ERZ1027125 (study PRJEB26926, sample SAMN06164580) | human gut metagenome | biome: ENVO:00009003; feature: ENVO:2100002; material: ENVO:00002003 | host: Homo sapiens | place: USA | collected 2012 ... | reverse complement strand
AACGTTGATTAAACCATATTCTAAACAAAGTAAAAGCTCCTGCCAAGGCTGATGGCAAAATGTCACTTGGCAAAACAAACTTCAAGCGTGAATATATAAAAAAATCATGCTTTAATAAAAATTGCACTCACAAGCATTTCTCCGTTTTTTATCTCAGCCAGCGCTTCTCCGTCCATTTTGTGCATAAGCTGACGGCATATATACAGCCCCAGTCCGCTTCCTTGATTAGAACCGACGTTAGAGCCGCGCCAGAAGCTGTCGAAGACGTGCGCCAGCTCCGTTTCTTCAAGCGTACAGCCGCTGTTTCTTATTGTCACAAGCTTGCACTCCTCTTCCTCGTCAAATTCTATCGATATACTTCTGCCGTCGCCGTACTTCACGGCGTTTTCTATGATGTTCTGCAATACCTCGACCGCTCTGTCGATATCTCCCCTCAAAAGGCAGTCGCCGTATCTGCCGACGATAAAATCAACGCCCAGCATAGCCAGCTTTTCTCCGTAGTAATCGGAAATCTCCGTCACCGCCTGCGACAGATAAAATTTTCCCATATTGACCTCGAGATAAAGAAAATCCTCGCTCGAGGCTCTTATTATTTCGCTTACGAAGCTTTCTATCTCGTCCGCCTTTGCATTTATGCTTTCCGCAGCCTCTATCTGCTTTTTATTATCCTTATAGATCCCCTTGGACAAAGCATTTGCGTACAGCTTTATCGCCGAGAGCGGCGTTTTTATATCGTGAGAGAGCGACAGCAGCAGCGTTTTCTTTTCTTTGTGCAGCTCCAGCTCCCTTGCTCTCGAATTCTCCAGCCTTTCCCGAAGCATATCAAGCCCCCACACAAATTTTCCGAAAAATCTGCCCTTGCGCTCCTTTATCGGAACAGTAAGATTGCCCTTGGCAAGCTCCGACGGCACTTCTCTCAGCTGAACAAAAGGCTTTAGTATTCTTTGTCGGATAAAAATAAGCGTTCCGACCGTCAGCAGAGCTATGGCCGAAAGAAATATATTGACGGTTTTTATCACACTCTCGTTTACTTTATCATCCTGCGACGTATATTCGATGCGGTAAAACTCTCCGTCTGTTTCAATTATAAGATAATCGCTCTCCGCCGTAAAAAAATCACCTGTGCTTTCCGAACTTAAAGGAACTACCGCAGTGATCGTTTCGTACTCAGACAGATCTACGCCGCCTGCGCCGCTCTCAGAAATCGTCCTGGCTATCCGGTTTGCTTCTATCCGGTACTTTCTGCCGCCATCTGCGGAAATATTTTTCAGGCATATGTTGCAGGCTATAAATATAATGACTGTGACAGCCAGTACCGCTGTCAAAAATCTGTTAAAGCTTTTCATACCTACCGCCTGTCTTACTCAAATTTATATCCCTTGCCCCATACCGTAAGTATACGTTTCGGAGCTTTGGGATCATCCTCTATTTTCTGTCTTAGCCATTTTATATGCACCGTCAGCGTCTGCGGCTCGGAAAAGCTGTCGAAGCCCCACACTGAATTGAAAAGGAATTCCTTACTGAGCATTTTCCCCTTGTTCTCCACCATTAAAAGCAGCAGATCGAACTCCTTTGACGTCATGTCAAGTACTTTGCCGCTTTTTGTAACAGTCCTGCTTTCTTTATTAATAGTCAGCGCACCGTCCGTTATCTCGTCTATAGAATACCGCCGCTTGAAAATGCCTTTTATTTTCGCCATAAGAATATCTATATCATAAGGCTTTTCGATATAGTCGTCAGCCCCCAGGATCAGACCGCTCAGCTTGTCGTCCTTTCCCGTTTTTGCGCTTACTATAAGTATGGGCGTATTTCCGTTTTCACGCATTTTCTCACATACCTCGAAGCCGTCCTTTCCGGGAAGCATGATATCCAACAGGACAAGCCTTGCCCCGTATTTTTCATACAGCGACAAGGCTTTTTCTCCCGTTTCCGCTACGCTTACCATATAATTTTCCGCACGCAGCAGATCGCACAGCAGCTCCCTTAATTCCTTATTGTCCTCGACTATAAGTATATCTACCATATTACCAACCCATCTCCAGCAGCCAGTTATTCAGACTCCGCTCACGGTCGCGCAGAGCGTCCTCTCTGTTTATATTATACTCGCCTTTGATGTTTCCGTCAACTATATACAGAACTCTTGTGCATTTTGCCGCAACTTTAGCGTCGTGAGTTACGAGCATTATCGTAGTGCCGCCCTCGTTGAGCTTTGCCAGCTCATCCATTACCTCCTCCGAAGAAGTGCGGTTGAGAGCGCCCGTAGGCTCGTCGGCAAATATCATTTTAGGGTCGTTTATCATACTGCGGCATATGCAGGCACGCTGAAGCTGTCCTCCCGAAACCTCGTTTATATCGTTGTCGGCTATGTCGGCAATGCCCAGCCTGCGCATGAGATCGCGTCCGCGCTGTACCGTTTCCTTGCGGCTCTCCTTTATCTTGTCTGATTTGCAGGCAGGCAGGATGATATTATCGAGTACGGACAGATTTTTCATCATGTACATCTGCTGGAAGATAAAGCCCATATCGTCGAGCCTTACGGCGGCAAGCTCGTTTTCGTTAAGCTCCGCCATGCTCCGTCCGCAGAAGTTTACCTCTCCTGCGGTCATTTTATCCATTCCCGAAACGGTATAGAGCAGAGTCGATTTTCCTGAGCCGGACGGTCCCATTATCGCTACCATTTCGCCCTCGTCTATGCTGAAGGTCACATTGCAGAGCACGTTGTTCTGTCTTTTGTTTATAATGTATGTCTTGCACAGGTCGTTTACTTCAAGTATTCTGTTCATATATATTCTCCTATTCCAAATCTCAGGTTATTCGATATTCGAGGTATCCGAGGCTTTTATCGTTTTTGTGTACAGTGATGTGAAGAACGCTCCCAGTGCGGTCACCGCCAGAGCTGTCAGAGGATAAACCGCAAATATTTCAAGCGGCTCTATCTTATATCCTACGCCTTTGACTGCTCCCATCATCGCAAATATCGGATCTATCGCAAGCTTTGTCAGAGGTATACAGAGTGCCGCAGCGACCAGTCCCGCAAAAAGCGCTACAATGCCGAACCTCAGCGTATGGTGCAGTACGACCGTGCCGCTCTTGAATCCCATAGCTTTCATCAGCGCGATCTCCGCCTTTTCCTTTGTGATAAACGAACGCTCCATAAGCACGCATATCAAAACTATGATTATGACCGTGATCGTCAGCACAAGATTTTTAACGCCCGCTACGATATCGCTTGCACCGGTGCAGTCTTTTACGAAGCCCGATACGTCGAAAACCTTATCCGTATCAGAAATATCCTTCAGCTTTTCAATACGCTCGCCGATCGTTTCGGCGTCAGGATCGTCGTCAAAATCTATCTGGAAAGACATAGATCCTGACATATTAGATTCAGACAACTCTATATCCTCGTGCAGTCTGCCGACTTCGCCAAGCTGGTTAAAGCTCTGGAACAATGCGGTAACTATATAGTCGCCCTCCTCGCCGTTCACGGTGAGCTTTACGGTATCTCCTATATCTGCGCCGAGCTTTTCGGCTATCGGCTCAGTGAGAGCTATTTCGTTGCTGTACTTAGGTGCGCTGCCCTTACTGTAGGTATATTCGGATGCGTTTGTATCCTTGCAATGCTGGAACACGACGTTCAGCTTAGTATCTCCGAACTCGACCGGCAGCTTATATTGAGCTTCTACGTGTACCTTGCCCGGCATACCGTTTTCTTCAAGCATATGCTCTATCTCGGCATTCACATCGTCAATGCTTTTAGTGCCGGTCATTACGTCCATTATCTTAGCTGCATCTGTATAATACACATCGCTCTCGGTAGTTCCGAACAGGAAAAGCAGCTTTTCGCTGTTGAGCGTATTAGCCGTATTTGCCAGCAGCATTACAAGCAGTATGCAGACAGTAAATACTGCGGTTATGATACCGTACTGCTTCGGACTGCTGAGAATGTCGTTGAGAGACATAAAGCCGGTTGCTCCGAGCCTGCTTTTTCCAAGGCTCATGATGCTCCTTTTATGGAATCTTTCGCCCGTCTGTCCGCTTCTTACTGCGTCTATCGGGGACATCTTTTTGATCTTTCTCGTACAGCCGTAGCAGAACAGCAGGATTATACCCACTACCGCAATACTGCACAGAATTCCTATAATAAATGAATTCTCATTGCCAAGGACCATATTTTTGCTCACGCTTGAAAGCATCATATTTCCGAACGGTACACTGGCCGCATAACCTATAACTGCGCCCACAGCCGAAATACCGAGGTACTTAACGCAATACATACTGCGTATAGACCTGTTTCGTATACCTACAGCCTTCATAACGCCTATCTCTCTGAATTCCTCCGAAATGGTAAAGCCGATGGTAAATCTGAGCACCACGAAAGATACAAGTATCAGACACACGCTCACTATCAGCAGTATTCCGGCAACGAGCATATTCATGATATACGTCGTTTTTATAAGGGCATTGTCACCGCTGAAGAGTGTGTTATCCACTCCTGCCGCTGACGCCTCCAGCGCTGCGACATCGTCGGTGTCCACATAGTAAATGCTGCCCATATAATCTGACGCCGCACTGTCTGAGCAAATCTTGCGGTAATCGTCGTCATTCATGATAAATCTCGGGTTTGCCATCATTTCCGAACCCAGAAAGGCGTCCTTTGCACCGCCGGCAAATTCCATAGTAACGGCAGTGTCGTTTATACGGAACTCAAGCGTATCGCCGACCTCCAGCCCATATCTGTCAGCGATCGAGCGTGTGATGTAGACCTTGCCCTGCTCTACCGAATCTATAATTTCATTATCGGAATCAAAATAATTGATCTGTGCTTCATCTACAGACAAAACTATAGCCGCATTACTGAAATCCAAAGTTTTTTTACCGTTCAAAGTAAAATTATCTGCGGTACACGAAAGCATTCTTTCTCTTCGGTAGTCCTTTACCGAGGCTTCGTTATCGAGGATATCGATAAGAGGATCGGTTCCGTCCTTATCCATATTAATGAAATAGTAATCCGCCATACCTGCTTTTTCAAAGTAATAATCGAGTCCGTTCATCACAGTCACGATATTGTTCACGCTGCTCGAAACAAACATTACCGACAATATCACAAACAGCAGCAGTATGATATTCATTGTCTTCTTTCGCTTCAAATCATTCTTGAGTATTCTGAGATACATGTTACCCCCTCGCTTTCTGTACTTTGATTTTAGCATAATAATTATTAAATAATCCTTAAATCTATTTTATCATATCACAGCGATCTGCGCAACACAAATTTCATCCTTTCAAAAACACAGAAAAGTGTTTTCAGAATCACCGAAAACACTTTTCTTGACTTAAAATAAGGATAAAATAATAGTCTACCAAAGCAGAGGATCGTTTTTAGCCTCATTCTTTTCTTCTTTTATTCTTTCCGCTTGGTTTCTCCATTTCTTATAGGGAGCCTTAGACCAGAAGCCTATTATCCATATTGCACCGAATACATCAAAAATGATACCCGGCACAACAGAAATAAGCGTAACTGCAACGCAAAACGCTATAACCAGCACAGTAGCTATAATATACCCCGGTATCACCTTTCGGTAATCGTCTGTAATGTAATGATAGCCTACCTGATTTCCCCTTATCAGCCGATGTCTGCCGCCTTGCTTATTGATCCTGTGGGTATTCTTCCAACCATCCTCATATGAGTATTTGTACCCGCTCTCAACGGTATGTATCTCACCGCTGTCGTCGTCCCAGTCGGTAGTTTCATAGGCTTGTTTGTTTTCTCTGTTTTCCATACCTTTTCTCCTTTTTATTCGCCGTTGACAATAATGATGAATCCGCCCGTCACGGAGCAGCGGAGCGTTTCGAGCTTATCCTCTAAGCCCAGCTCGTTATATGCTATCATTACCGCTCTGTTAAAAGCGTCCTTGTCAAATCCGCTCTGCCAGCGCACGGCGAACACCTTAGTATTTTCCGTCACATTTTCTGTTATCAGCCGTTTGTATTCATCCATACTATCGGGACAAAGACCGTGCTGATAATAATATTCAAGACTGCTGTCGTCGCCGACGAATTCTTCTATTTCAGAATCTATTGCAAACATCTTATCCTTAGTATACCCCGAAGCCTCTGCAAGCGAGCTGTCCGACTGAAAAAGATAATATGGTATTCCAGTGTTTGCTTCATTGTTTGTACAGTCGATCTCGCACCACTCATCGCCTATCCGTACCATATTCCATGCGTGGGGGAGATTACCGTTAAGATATCCCGTGACGACTATACATTCCACATCGCTCATATCGCACAAAAGCTTGAACGAATTGGAATAAGAGATACAAACGCCTTTTCCTCCGACAAGGATTCCGTAGGTATTGAACGAATCCTCAAATGCGAAATCCTCCGACTTTTTATATCCGTTTTTCTTGGCCTCCTCCAGTGCATCGTAATCGTAAACAGAATTATCCTCAAGATAATTATACAGAATCTCTATCTTCTGCTGAGCGTCCATGTCGTCTTTTATCAGAGATCCGACGATACCGCCTGCCTTTTCGGCTATCTCACTTTGCTTTTGCGCTAATGTTTCTTTATCGTAGGTATATACCACATTCAGGCTCAGAGCGTTATAGTCGTATGTAAAGGCTGTAACGCCGAGAATGTAAGGGTTCTGGTAAAGCGTCTTATAAAAAACGTCCGTCAATGTATAAGGATCTTGAAGCGACGTAAAGCCCTCTACGGAAATCTCAGTATTTCCCTGGACCATATTCAGAGCAAGCCATTTCTCCTCGGCAGTGTCGGCATTGATATACACGCCGTCGGGAGCGTTTTCTACCTCCGACCTGTTTGCGTTTTTTATATGCTCCTTCGTATTATCCGACTGAGCGTCTATAAGCGGTTTTCCGTCATTATCCGACCCATTCCCGCCGTCGGAGGGAATGATAGTGTCTACATCGGCGTCGGGTATTCTGTCAATACCGTCCTTCGGAGCGGCATTTCCCGTTTCTGTAGGAGGATCGGCAGGCTGCGGAGCTTCACCCGCATTATTGTCTTCATCAAATCCTACCGAGCCGTAGATGTATGTACCCTCGACCGTATAGTCGTATTCCTCCCAATGATACTCATACCAGTCTACGGATACTCTTTCATAACTGACCTTTTTCACAGAGGTGCTTCCGTCTATATTAAGAACCTCCACCTCGGACGGAAAATCGGCAGGAGTAGGATATCTTCCTTTGATCTTGCTCTCCTCGGTAATTATGTGCGGCAAAGCCAGCTCGGCAGTCGAAACCGGATTGCTGAGTCCGCTTTCTTTCCCGTCAATCACAGCCGTTACAAAATATTCTCCGTGTACTCCGTAATTCTGTCCGGAGTTGCTCATTTTACCCACCAGCATATCCTCCACCTCCGCCAGACTGTGGCTGTCGGGGCCGGAAAAGCAGTCAAAAGTACATTCTGCGGTATCGCCCTCTCTTAACAGATAAAGCTGGTTTTCCGGGTCGGTGTTTATGCCGCAGTCGTAACCCGAAGCTGAGCCGTTTATAGCGTGATTATCCTCTCCCGTTTTCAGCTTTCCGTCTGTCAGATTATATACTATATACTTTTCTGCGCCCTCTACTGCGTCCCATTCAAGGGAAAATCTTCCGTCGTCGCTTACCACGCCCCTCGCAGTAGGCGCATTTATTTCATTTTTCACGGTAAAAGGAATAACCGCAGGCTGCTCCAGTTTCACAGGCGAGTCCGCCTCAAGGTCGTAGTGCAAAGCAATATAGTACATCGGAGCATTTCCCCAGCTGTCCACATCGTCGTAGACATACTCAGATTGCTGCGAATCGGTAGCGAGAACAGGCTCCATGGGTGCAGCGGTAAGAGTAGTCTGCCCATTCTCCACTTTTAATGAAGCATTATAATATATCTTGCTTTCCTCGCTGCAGTCCGATTCCGTATGCACGGAAACGAAATCGTAAAGATCCACATCGCTCTCATAAGCGTCGAAGTTGAAATTAAATTCAAATTTCTCAGTTGCGTCCACATTATATAGCGGCATGATATCTCTGCTGTCGTCATAATCAAATTCGTTTTTGATATCCTCCAGCGAAACCGTTGCCGCCCTTACGGTCACGTCATCGCCCTCCGTCCTGCGGTCGGAACTGCTTCCGTTGCCTTTTGAACCCGAATCCGAACAGCCCGTCATACAAAGCACAGCCGCCATAACCGCCGCATTTACCTGCAATATTTTTTTCATATCGATCTTCCTTTCTGCCTAAAAAAATTCGTGTTGATTTTCGTCCGTTTACTATATGAACGTTTCTCTATGCAAAAAGGTTGCATTAATTTTTATAAATTTTATAAATTTTATCATCTCCGGATATTTCGACAGCTCCATTGTCCGAAATACTGAACTTAGCCACCGTACCGTCGGTAAATACCGCCATGTAATATGTCATGTCACCCGTTACTTTTTCATCGCTTTCTTCAGCCTCCGATAGCGCTTCGATCATCTGCTTTGTTCTCTCGAAGTCTGCCCTGTCGGCATTCACAAATTTATTTTCCTCGGCAAAAGATAGATAATCAAGAGAAGATTCAAGCTTCTGCGCCAAAGCCTTCGGCAGACTTTCGGGAGTCAGCGCATTATCGTACCAGCTTATGTTTTCAAACGGAACGGTCACTAATGATTCAGTATCCGTTTTCCCGGCATAACCGTTCATATTCTCCGTTACGGAAGAGCTGTCCTCGCCCGTCTTGATATCATTGCCGAAAAATGAATATATCACGGCGAAGCCGCATACTGCTATCAGACAAGCTGCCGCTGCCGATATCTGCTTTATCGGGACTTTTCTTCTTTTTCTCTGAGAGCTGCGCTCTTCTTCAAGCGTCGAGGTCAGCTGCGACAGGAATTTATCCGAAGGCTTGACGTTTTCCATATATCGATTGTACTCGGATTTAATCTTATCAGACATGATCTTCCTCCTCCAATAATGCTCTGAGCTTGTTTCTTCCCCGTGAAAGAAGAGATTTCACAGTACCCTCCTTACGGTTTAAAGCCGCAGCTATCTGATTTATTGTCATATTCTCGAAATAATAAAGATGAATCGGGATACGGTATTTTTCAGGCAGCCTTTTCATAGCCTCCCTGACCCCGTACTGCTCCGGCTCAGTATAAGAAACCGCGTCGGCCTCTTCGAGAGGAACAAACCGCCTGCGCCATGAGCTTGACATCAGAGAATTGACAGCGTTTACCGTCACTCTTATTATCCACATTCTTCGGTGATCCTCATCATTAAACGACTTATCTGATTTTATGTATTTCAAAAGGACCTCCTGCGTAATATCCTCTGCATCGGGAACATTCTGAAGTCTTGAATATGCAATTCTGTATATGACCCCTGCGTACATATCGACCAGCTCCTCCGGCTCCAGAGGTCTTATCTGTTTATCGTCCAAGGCTCACTCCTCCCTCTATTATAATGAACTGATTTGACAAACTAAAGGTTGCATTACTTTTAGAGCGTGTTCACATAAAGCCAATTCACGTCTTTTCGGCAGTCTTTTGCGGTTTTCTGCGTTAAAAATCCTTGCAGGGCGACAGCCCGGACTGCGGATTTTTGCCTTGAAACCCGCAAAATCCGGCTCGAAAATCCGCAAATTGTTTTATGTGAACACGCTCCAAAGCAAATTTTTATGCCATAGTGGATGCGTATCGGATCTCGGAAGCCTTGCTCCATAGCGTTTGTCCGTCGCTCTTGATATAGGTCTTTACCTTAAATCTGTACTGTACCGAGGGTGCGAGTCCTGTCACGGTATAGCTGTTATTATTTGCTCCCGATATGGTTTTTACCGTAACATAAGTATCTTTGGCTTGGTCGTAGCGGTACAGACGGTAGCCCGAAGCCAGCGGATCCTTTTTCCATGTAAGGTTTATGCTGCTTCTGCCTGCCACAGCCGAAGAAAATACCGGAGCGTTTACAGCGGCAGTGGTAGCGTAATATATAGCCGAAGCTTTACTCCACGATATACTTGAGGTAGATTTTTTGAAGGTCTTTACCTTGAATCTGTACTGGGTTTTAGGCGAGAGTCCCGTTACCGTGTAGGAGTTTTTAGACGCTCCCGACAGAGTTTTTACGGTGACATATGTATTTTTAGCGGGGTCGTATCGATACAGACGGTAGCCTGTGGCGCTGCTGTCCTTTTTCCACGTCAGCTTCATCGAGGTAGCAGATATCGATCTTGAGGAGAAGCCGGGGGTCGCAGGTACGGAGCAGCCGAAAGTGCTTTCGTTGCTGTAGCCGCTTGTAAGAGTTTTCTTGTTGATTACTACGTTTGCTTTAGCACAGTAGGTCGCATTGCCCGAGCCCGTAGGTCGGCTGACAGAAATCGACGTTGCGCTTGTAGTTCCGACGCTGCTGTAGGTATTTCCGGTCTTTCTGTATACCGTATAGGAGTCAGCTCCGTTCACGGCGTTCCATTTCAGAGAGAGAGAGGTAGGAGTTACGGTTGCGTATACCTCTGTCGGAGCGTCGGGGGCGGTGCCGCAGGTCTTGTATGAAGCGTATGCACCGTATTCCCTTATTCCGTTGTACTCGACATACGCTCTTACGGAAACTCTGTAGGAGGAAGCCGAGCTAAGCCCTGTTATATTATAGCTGCGAGTACCTGAGCTTACGGTGGTTTTTACAGTGTACGACTTTGTGCTTGAATTATAGATACCGACCTGATATCCGTTTGCTCCGCTCACCGCGTTCCAGCTTACGTTTACAGAATTTGATGTAGAGCTGTTGTGCTTGGGTACAGAAGCTTTTTCGGGTTTTGTTACTGCGTCTGCCGCATTAGACATTACTCCGTATGTGGCTGAGGAACCGCTGCCGAATACGGGACGCACCTTATAGGAGTAGAAAGCAGCGCTTTTCAGACCTGTGTTTTTAAATTCGGTCGAAGATACAGTGCTGTATTTGGTGTATGTTCCGTTAATTGAAGATGAGCGGTATATCTCGTAATGTCCGGCCCCCGAAACAGCCTGCCATGTTAGCGTTACCGAGTTTGTATCGGTTTTGCAGGTTATTCCGCTCACTTGATTTTTAGAAGCGTATATAAGCTCGGAATAATTGCCGTAAACCGTTTTTCCTTCGTGAGTCTTTACAGCTCTTACGCAATAAGCGTAGTTATTGCCCTGCAGCAGCGTTACCGTATAAGAATTAGCCGCAGTTGAAGCAAGTCTTGTATATGCTTTAGTATTTGAATTATAGCGGAATACCTCGTATTTTTCCGCACCATATACTTTATCCCATGTCAGCTCAGCCGAGCCGGATTCGTTCGCGTTCAAAGAAAAGTTACGAATATCTCCAACTCTGTTTCCGTCGCGGTAATCAACGTCGATATCTACGGCGGTGTTTATACCGTCTATTCTGCCCGAGCCTGTAAACTGCCATGTGTTGTATTCTCCGGAATAGTTGGTCTGTGTGGTGTAGTGCGCGAGCCATACGGGGTATTTTTCACCCAGTGCGTCGCCGTCTATCTCGTATGTGAGCCAGTTCATATTAGCGTATACTCCTGAGGTATAGCCGTACTGTTCCATTCTGTCGCAGAACGAGGTTACGAGCGCAGTTTTCTGAGCTTTGTTAAGATTTGCGCTGTCCAGTCTGCCGGTATCGAAATCCACGGATTCGATATCGAAATATACGGGCAGGTCGATATCGTAGTCTTTTATGTATTTATATACAAAATCCGCTTCCTCTCTTGCTTCGGCGGGGGAGATGGCCTGAGTGTAAAAATATACTCCTATCTCCAGACCTGCGTCTAGAGCCTCCTCTATATATGTGTTGAATTTGTAATCAAGAACCAGCTGACCGCCTGTGCCGTAGCCACGGTAGCCTACTCGTATGATAGCGAAGTCAATGCCTGCCGCCTTTACCTTTTCCCAGTCTATATCGTACTGGAAATATGAAACGTCTATTCCCCATACCTTGTCCGCGTTTGCAAAACGGGGATTATGTATCAGGCTGTTATTGGTGTAGCCGATAGTGCGTGCTGCGCCGAGCATCTGCTGTTTTGGCTGCTGAGCCTGCTCCAGAGATTCAAGATATTTTCCGTATCCGGGATCCTCGTTTTCGAGAGCATATTCTCCGATATCGCCGTCGTAGCCATTATCGGGTGTTTCGGCGTTGATATCCCCGATGTCGCCGCTATCGTCGCTGTAATTATCGTCAAGTTCCGTAGTCTGTGAGTCGTCTGCGTTGTAGGTGTCAGAAGCTGCTGTATTACTGTCAGCGAACACTGCCGCACCGCTGCTGAGAGCGAGCACGACCGACGCAAGCAACCCGATTACCTTTTTAAACATCAAACCATCCTTTCAAATTCATCGTAAGCGTGTCAAACGTTTTCCTAATATATCATTTTTATTATACAGTATTTTAATCAATTTGTCAACCTTTTTAACTCTTCTGTAACCTTAGTAAAAATAACCAATGAAAATCCATAGTGGGGTATGATATTATAAAAGCCTGAGAATACGAGTTTACGATAGGGAACAAAGAAAAACAACCGATTGAGAAAAGAATCCGTCAGCTATAACCGCTGACGAATTCTTTTTTTCTTGTTAAACCTATAAGCTTCAATGTTTTAATAATTTGAAACTATATAATAAATATGTGATCATCCCACACACTGGGTATTCTTTTGCCGTCATCCCAAGTTTCAGAAGTATATGATATCATTTTACCGTCAGCATCATAATTATAGAAGAATTTATCTATTCTCAAGATTTTAACGTCAAAGTTATAATCTTGCAAAGTGCTTGAAATCAGCTTGCCATTATTATAGAAAAATTCTTCATTGCTGATTTCATTACAGTTAAACGGCTCATCAAATATACTCATATAATCATAGGATTGAATCAGTCCGTTTTGATACGAGCATTTTGTAAGTCCCGATATCTGCACGGTTTTATCGGGATTAATCTGAAAGACTACCGATTCCGTAAAGCCGTCATAATTATAAATAAGCTCATATTCAATGACCGAATTGTCGCAGCCTTCAGGAATACCAGGTCTTTTTGCAAGAATCATTTTGTTATCGGCATCAAACCAATACTCAAAATCAGGTGTTTTTCTAGGATTCTTTATCAGTTTTCCTCTTTTGCAGCCTCCGATAACAATATCCAAAACGGGACTTGGACAGTAAAAACCACGGTGAAGACATTCTCCTCCTCTTGAAAATTCCTTTCTTACAACGCTCTTTTCTGCTACTGTAAAAGAAGAAAGTAACTGCTTACTGCAGCGATTATAAATCTGTTGTGCTTCTTCTCTTTTTTTCAAGAATGAATTGAGAACATCTCCCATAATACTTTTCCTCCCAAATTAAAAACGGTGCAACTTTATCCATCGGTAGTATAAATCCTATTATTCTGCTTTGTACTTAAGTTACGCTGTTCCCTATCTGCATCGCTTAAATCCAGACTTTCTTAGGCTTAGTTTTTTTGTATGCAGTTGCCGTATTGTCAGTTTCTTATTTGTCCGCTGCCGTTTATCAGCCACTTAACGGTAGTAAGCTCTTTAAGTCCCATAGGACCTCTTGCGTGCATTTTCTGCGTGGATATACCTATTTCTGCGCCAAGTCCGAACTCGTCGCCGTCGGTAAATCTTGTCGAGCAGTTTACATATACCGCCGCCGAGTCCACTCTCTTCTGGAATTCCTCAGCCGAGAAAAGGCTCTCCGTGACGATGCATTCGCTGTGACCTGTCGAGTATTTGTTTATGTGCTCGATAGCTTCGGCAAGGCTGTCTACTACCTTTATAGAAATTATGTAATCAAGAAACTCTGTAGCGTAGTCCTGCTCGGTAGCAGGTGTTACGTTTTCCTCACCGAGTATCATTCGGGTAAGCTCGCAGCCCCTTATCTCAACTCCGTGTTCGTCAAGACGTTTTTTCAGTCTGGGCAGGAAGTCCTCTGCGCAGCTTTTGTGAACAAGACAGCTTTCCAGAGCGTTGCATACCGAAGGACGCTGGGTCTTTCCGTTTTCTACAATATTCACAGCCATTCTCAGGTCTGCGCTTGCGTCTATATATGCGTGGCAGTTTCCCGTGCCGGTTTCGATAACGGGGATAGTGGCGTTCTGCACTACCGCCTGTATCAGCCTTGCGCCGCCTCTGGGGATAAGCAGGTCGATATATCCGTTAGCTTTCATCATCTGAGTGGCTATCTCACGGTCGGTATTTGAAACGAGCTGTATTATGTCCTCGGAAAAGCCTGCCGTCTTTACTGCTCTGCGCATGATGTCAGAAAGGCAGATGTTTGAGTTTATCGCTTCCTTGCCGCCGCGCAGTATAACTGCATTTCCGCTCTTCAAGCAGAGTGCGGCTGCGTCCACGGTAACGTTCGGACGTGATTCGTATATTATGCCGATAACTCCGATAGGCACTCTCACCTTGCTTATCCTCATGCCGTTTGGTCTTACCTCGCCGCCGAGTACCTCGCCTACGGGGTCGGTGAGAGAGCAGAGCTTCTCGCAGGCCGACGCCATCGATTCTATTCTTTTGTTGTCGAGCGCAAGTCTGTCCTGCATCACCTCGGGCATACCTCTGCGTGCCGCTGCGTCGAGGTCCAGCTTATTAGCCTCCTTTATTTCCTCGCGGCATTTTCTCAGCGCGCGTGCTATCTCCATAAGCGCTTCGTTTTTCAGTGCGGTAGAGGCGTTTGCGATCTCCGCCTTGCAGATCTGCGCCTTTGCTCCCATTTCCTGAATGTAGTTCATTGATACGTCACCCTTTCCTTTTTGCCTTAAATCTTGTACCGACCACGCAGCCGTCGAATATCTTATAGAGATTTTCAGGCTCTCTGCCGTTAACGATTATCAGGTCTATTCCGTTGTTCACTGCGATCTCCGCAGCGTTTATCTTCGTTATCATTCCGCCCGTACCCAGCTTTGTGCCTGCTCCGCCTGCAAGCTGTCTTATCTCGTCGGTTATCTCCTCCACCTCGGGGATAAGTCTTGCGTCGTGGCATTCGTGCGGGTCTTTATCGTACAGTCCGTCGATATCGGACATTATTATCAGCAGATCCGCTTTAGCAATAGACGCTACCGTAGCGGCGAGCGAGTCGTTTTCGCCGACCTCCAGCTCCAGCTCGTCTATAGCTACTGTGTCGTTTTCATTTACGATGGGTATAACTCCCAGCCTGAGTATTCTTTCCAAAGCGTTTTCAACGTTTTTTCGTCTGTCCTCGATAAGTATGTACTTAGTTAGTAAAAGCTGCGCTACGGTCAGCGAGTATTCCGAGAACTGCTTGTCGTACATATACATCAGCTCGCATTGTCCCACTGCGGCGCAGGCCTGCTTTGAGGGCGTGTCCTTAGGCCGCTCGGTCATTCCGAGCTTCGACATACCCAGTCCTATCGAGCCGCTGGATACTATGATTATCTCGTTTCCGGCATTGTATATGTCCGCTATTACCTTTACGAGCTTTTCCACCCTGCGTATATTGAGTCTGCCCGTTTTGTGCGTGAGGGTGGATGTTCCGAGTTTTATTACAACACGTTTTCTTTTATTTATTTCTGACACTTGTATCACTCTTTCGATTGTGTATTTAAAGCTATGCTTGTTATAATTTTTATTTTTCCTCTGCGAGGTCAATTACGCTGTAATTGTAATATCCCTCGTAATTATAGCTGGCGTCGATACCTTTCGTGTAAATTTCTCTGTCGTTTATTTTATCCGTAAGAGCTTGTCTTAGGAACGCATCGCTTTCCAGCATCTGCACCTGCGAGTAATTTATTTCTTCCTGTAGAAAAAACAAGAAAAGTATTATTCTGGAAATAAACTGTCTTGAATGAAAAAAGCTTCTTATCTGATTCATTCAGAAAGACCTCCTGAATATTTTTATTTTTTGAGCTTGTTTATGAGTTTTCAAAAACCCTGCCATTTCCTGTAATGTTTTCGACTAAGATCTGCGTACCCTCCTGAATAATTTCGTAATCCTTCCTGCTGACGTTGATCCCGGAATAAATAGTTTTTTCAGGTTTATCTACAGCGATGGCAACATGGTACGAAAATTTTCTGCCGCTTCCCTGACGAAGCTGTTTTGTTTTTATAACCGCTCTTCCGATAGCGACCTGCGGCTTAATGCAGACGATGCGCACAGTAAATCCAATAAATAAAGCTGTAAAAGCACACATAAGGATCGCCGCAGTAGTTTTATTTCCGTCTGTTACAGCAACTACGGTAAAAATCAGAAGAAAGACAACAACAATCGTCATCATGAAGAGCATTTTTGCCTTTACTTTTGCTGCAATTGCTGCCTGTTCTTCATCTTCGGGATCACAATAAACGATTCTTCCGGAATTCGGATTCATATATTCTGAATATTCAACAGGGATCTCAAGTTCCATACCGTTTTCATATATAAATTTAACAAAATCTTTCATCATTTTTCTCCGTACTCCGTTAATTATCGTATATATCGAACAGCTTTATCCAGTCCGTATCCCAGTCGGTAGCTCCGGTATCCCAGTCGCCGCCGTCCCAGTCCCAGTCGTCATCGTCCCAGTCGTCGTCCCAGTCCTGCTCCTGCGCTTCGTAATAGTAATCGGTGTCTTTGAAATCTCCCGTGCCGTAGTCGCTGTCGTAGGTGCTGCCCTCGAAGTAATCTTTGTAATTATCTGAAAGCTCGTCGTCGACAGATTCCGCATAGTCCCAGTTATCCGAATCTTCGTCGTAATAGTACCATGAGCTGTTCTGATAATAGTAGTATGTATCATCGTAGTTGTAGTAACCTCGATTGGGTTGGAATGATTTATAAGCCCCCGCAATTATAAAGGCAAGTATTATCGGCAGCACAGTGATCATTAACGCTACAGGCAAACTAAGGCGTTTTTTTCTCGTTCTGCGGTTATTTGCAGAAGTATTACTGCCGCCGTTTTTTCTGATCTGTATCTCCGACTTCATTTTCTGATATATCTCGTTTACGGCATAAGCTTCGTCGGAGCCTCTGTAGCGGATAGCTCTTGTTCCGTCGGCTTTGTTCTTATAGACAACGAAATTTCCGTTTTCGTCCTTGTATATTCCGAAAGCCTTTGGTTCTTTATAGTCTATGCCGATGAAAAATCGCATTTTTTCCAGCGGCAGGCGGTGGACTGCGCAAAAGTTTTGCAGCTCTTCTATGGTTTTGGGAACGCCTTCGGCGCTGCGCATTAGATGGTCGTTGGGAGCGCCGCAGTTTCCGCAGTAGGGGTCTGTGTCTTCGATGTAGTGTCCGCAGTAATCGCACTTTGTACGCATATTTTTACACGCTCCTTAACTTTACGCTTTGTTGACCACGTTCTGAGGCTTTCCCTCTATCCAGGCCTTCAGATTTTCCGCCACCTTATCGAGCAGGCGTATTCTTGTTTTCACAGGCGCCCACGCAATGTGAGGAGTGATCGTACAGTTTTTTGCTTTTCGCAGAGGGCAGTCCTCTCTCATCGGCTCGTATGTGAGCGTGTCAAGACAAGCCGCCGCTATCATGCCGCTGTTCAGGGCGTCGGTCAGGGCGTATTCGTCTATAAGACCTCCTCTTGCGGTATTTACAAGCAGGGCGGTAGGCTTAATGAGCCTGAGAGTACGCTCGTTAATCATTTTCTCATTTTCCGCCGTCAGCGGACAGTGCAGTGAAACTATGTCGGAACTGCTGAGAAGCTCTTCCAGAGTGCAGGTGTGCGTTCCGTCCGTGACCTTTTCGGGCGAGCGTGTGTAGGTTATTACTTTCATCCCGAAAGCCCGTGCGATCTCGGCGGTTTTTCTGCCTATATCTCCGTAGCCTACAATGCCGAGAGTCATTTCCGCCAGCTCCTCTGTAGGGATATAGAAATATGAAAACAGCTTATAGTTTACCCAGTCGCCGTCTGCTACAGTCTGGGCGTATTTTGCTGTTTTGTTACAATGATTTAATATAAATGAAAAGGTGTGCTGAGCCACTGCGCTTGTAGAGTACGACGGCACATTGCACACTACTGCGCCGTGTCTGCTTGCCGATCCAAGGTCTACGTTATTATAACCCGTGGCGAAAAGTCCGACGTATTTCAGATTTGGACAGCTATCAAAAACCTCGTCTGTGATAAGGCATTTGTTGCATATCACGGCGTCGACGTTTCCGATAACGTCGGATATTTTCTCATTCGGGGTATATCCGTAAACCCGTGCATTGCCGAGAGAGGTTATGCAGTCCAGTGAAACATCGCCCTTGGTGACCGTTTCCGAATCGAGTATCACTATTTCGGGTTTCATCATTCGTCGTCCTCAAAAGCGTTGTCGATCAGCTTTTTGTCCTTGGCACGCTGTATTTTTTCAGCCATCTGTCGGCGTTCGTTCTCCTCGTCTGCGGCGGCTTCCGCCGCTTTCATTTCGGCTTTTTGTTTTTTTGCGAATTTCAGATATACCGCAGCAGCCGCCGAAAGCAGGATCAATTCGACCAGTCCCAATACCGCTATAGAGGAAGACGAATTTCCTATGGAGGTCTGAGTGACAAAAGTGGCGTCTATAGCCGCCATTATCAGAAGATAGTGCCACGATCCGCGGCGGTAGAACTGTATCAGATAAAGTATCGTGGCAAATAAGCAGAATATGAAATGCACTTTCATTGAAATAGGCGTGTAAATGTTTTGCAGACCCTGCTCTGATGATGCAGACGACGTAATAGACGTAAGAATTTGTATCATGAGTGTAAACTTCCTTCCTTAATTTATATAACCGATATTATTATATCACATTATACTGATCATTTCAAGTAGTATTGCCTTAATAATTGCGGTATTTCAGCAATCAAAGAAGGTCGTCAAGTATGATTTTCCATGTCTGAGCCAGTCTGTCCATATTCCAAGCGGCGTTTGCCGGACTGGTAGAGGGCAGAACGGTTATATCTCTGCCCGTCAGCTTCTGCTGAAACTTTCTGTACAGCCTGGCTGAAGCCGCTCCGTTTGCATAGACTTTTCGAATGTCTGCCGCCGAGAAAATAGGAGAGAGGTCGGCGGGAACTGCATTTTTTATACTTGAATCGCTTGAGCCTATGATATCGCACTCCGCTATAACATCGTACAGGGCGATACCGCATTTTTTCAGAAGCTCGGTTTTCTGCGTTATATCGTTCGGGACTTCGTTTTTGGTAAGCAGCGCTACCAGCCGCCAAAAGCGATTTTGCGGATGACCGTAATAGAAGCCTGTTTCTCTGGATTTTACAGACGGCAGGCTTCCGAGAATGAGTATGCGGCTGTTTGAGTCGAAAACAGGCTGAAAGCTATGTATCACATGAGTGTGTCCGTCCATATATTATCCTCCTTATGATCAGCGATCTATTATCTAATATACATCATAAAGGTTTTTATGTCAAGGAGAGATTTGTTTTCGGTATGTGGGTAATAATAACGTAAGAATATTGCATTAACTTATTTTATATGCTATAATACTTGCAAGCTATAAAAATATAAGGAGTGTCGCTGATGAAAAAATATCTTGATAAATCGTTTTCGGCTCAGGAGCGTGCGGAGGCTCTTGTGAACGAAATGACTGTAGATGAAATGGCTTCGCAGCTCAGGTATGACTCGCCCTCCGTAGAGCGGCTGGGCATACCTGCGTATAATTGGTGGAACGAGGGTCTGCACGGTCTTGCGCGGTCGGGAACTGCTACTGTGTTTCCGCAGGCTATAGGACTTGCGGCGATGTTTGACCGTTCGCTTACCGAAAAAGCTGCGGAAATAACGGCGGATGAAGCAAGAGCAAAGTACAACGCATATCAAAAGTACGGCGACAGAGATATCTATAAGGGACTTACGATATGGTCGCCGAATATAAATATTTTCCGTGACCCTCGCTGGGGACGCGGACACGAAACCTACGGAGAAGACCCGTATCTTACCGCAGAGCTTGGAAAGGCTTATGTAAGAGGCTTGCAGGGCGGCGGTTGCGACGGAGATATATTGAAAACCGCCGCCTGCGCAAAGCATTTTGCGGTACACAGCGGACCGGAGGCTCTGCGGCACGAATTTGACGCTGCCGCTTCGCCCAAGGATATGGAAGAAACATACCTGCCTGCATTCAAGGCTCTTGTGACCGAAGCAAGGGTCGAGGGAGTAATGGGCGCTTATAATCGAGTGAACGGCGAACCCTCCTGCGCAAGCGGCTTTCTTATGAACAAGCTGAAAGAGTGGGGGTTTGACGGATATTTCGTTTCCGACTGCTGGGCTATAAGAGATTTTCACGAACACCATATGGTCACTTCAAACGCTGTGGAGTCTGCGGCTATGGCTTTAAAAGAAGGCTGCGACGTCAACTGCGGCTGTACCTATGCAAACGTTCTTGCGGCGCTGGAGCAGGGACTTGTATGCGAAGAGGACATAAGGACAGCCTGTGTTCATCTCATGAGAACCCGAATACGGCTTGGAATGTTTGATGAATATACGTCTTATGATGATATTCCTTACAGTATTGTTTCCTGCTCGGAGCATAAAGCCGCCGCTCTGAAATGTGCCGAACGCTCTATGGTGCTTCTTGAAAACAACGGTATTCTGCCTTTTGACGAAAGCAAGATCTCGACCATTGCCGTAATAGGACCAAACAGCGACAGCAGAGCGGCTCTGGAGGGTAATTACTGCGGAACGGCAGATGGATACACTACTTTTCTGAACGGTATTCAGGAGAGATTTTCGGGACGTGTGCTCTATTCTGAGGGCTGTCATCTTTATAAGGACAGGATTTCCGGTCTGGCTATGGAGGGCGACCGGTACGCCGAGGCTCTTGCATGCGCGGAAAATGCCGACGCAGTTATTCTTTGCGTAGGACTTGATGCGACTATAGAGGGAGAGGAAGGCGATACCGGCAACGAGTTTTCTTCGGGAGATAAAAACGACCTTCGTTTGCCCGAAAGCCAGCGAAAGCTTGTAAAGATGATAAGCGATATGGGAAAGCCGACGGTAATAGTCTGTGCCGCAGGAAGCTCTGTTAACGTTGAAGCGAAGCCCGACGCTCTGCTGCACATATGGTATCCGGGTGCCGAGGGAGGAAAGGCGCTGGCTGAGATCCTTTTCGGAGATATATCGCCGTCGGGAAAGCTTCCTGTAACATTCTACAAGACTGCGGACGAACTTCCCGATTTCACAGATTATTCAATGCGTGACCGCACCTACCGTTATGCGCAGGGCAATATTCTTTATCCTTTCGGATACGGTCTGACCTACTCGGATTTTTCTGTCACAGGATTTAAATATGATAACTATTCTGTTACGGTCACAGTAAAGAATACGGGGGAAATCGCTTGCGAGAATGTGATCCAGATATATGTAAAGGACTGTAGCGAATACGCCGTACCTAATCACAGCCTTTGCGGTTTCAGGAGGATATCGCTCGGGGCGGGAGAGGAAAAAGCTTTTGAGATACGACTTGACCCGAATTGTTTTACGTCGGTAGATAACGAAGGCGTAAGAGAAATACGTTCTCATAGATTCACCTTATATGCGGATCTCGGTCAGCCTGATGAAAATAGCTTCAGCGCAGAGGTGAAGCTATAAGTCATACGTTGGTTTTTGAGCAGCCAAAAGCAATATAAATGAACAGGAATAAAAGAGCGCCGTCTGAGCAAAAAAGCTTTGACGGCGCTTTTTTATTTGAGTTTATGAGTTTTTCTTAAAGTTTTTCCCCCATATCTCCATAGCGTCCAGAATAGGACACATACTCATTCCCAGTTCGGTCATTGTGTACTCCACTCTGGGCGGCACCTCCGGGAAAACCTCTCTTGTAAGTAAACCGTTTTCCTCCATATCGCGGAGATTGGAGGTCAGGACTTTCTGCGAGATACCGGTCACAGATTTTTTCAGTTCTCCGAAACGCTTTGTGCCGCTTCTCAGATCTCGCATGATAAGGACCTTCCACTTATCTCCTATCAGCATGAGCGTTGTTTCCACAGGACAAGCAGGTAATTCAGATTTTTCTATCATTGTGTAAAACTCCTTTCAATAGTATCAAAAAGACTGTAGTGTTCTTTCTGAAACAGTATATCATATTCTCGGCAAAAAGTCAAGATTTCCTATTCATAAAATGTTTACAAATCTTTTTTGCCTCAAAGGTATGCGTAATTACGCAATTGTTACCTCTCAGAAACTATAGCACAAAAAAGTGCCTACTTTACAACTGCGGAAAGCTGTGTTATCATGTAATCAAGGAAAGAGATACAGCGCTGAGATCTCCCGAAAACAAATCACAATTTTATTTTTCAGGAGGATTTTATTATGAACAAGAACACATTTACAGCAGTTAAGCTCGGAAAAGGTGAAATGAACGTTTACGACTTCGGCGGAATTAAGCTGCACGCATACAAGACAAACGATTTTATAGACGACGAGGTTTTTGTTGTCGAGAAGAACGGTAAAGCCGTTATAATTGAATCACCCTGTTTCTTTGATAATAACAAGGAGCTTACGGAATATCTGAAAGACCTTAAGGTCGAGGGAATGCTCGTAGCGTATCATGGAGCGGGAGCCTCGTTCCTGCCCGACGTTCCGAAATATGCTACGCAGAATGCGGCGGACTATTCAGAAAACGGCGGCGGAAAGGCATTGATAAATAATTTCACTGCGGCGTTCGGCGAGATTTTCGATAAGTCCGTTCACAAAATCACAGACATCATCGGCGAGGGAAAAACATCTATCGGTGGGATAGATTTTATCGTCAAACAGACTGATGAAGCATTTGACATTGAAATTCCTGAGATCAATGCCGTTTACACACATATGCTCGGTCACGACTGCCACTCGATCGTTGCCGGTGCGGGTCACGCAGACGCTATCATTGCTCAGCTTAATGATTATATAGCAAAGGGATATGATTTAATTCTGACTTCTCACTACACCCTGGAAGATTTAAAGGACGCTCAGACAAAGATCGACTACCTTGAAAGTCTGAAAGAAATTGCCCAAAAGTGCGAAAATGCAGACGAATTCAAGGCAGAGGTACAGAAACAGTATCCGAATTACAGCGGCGGAAATTATCTTGATATGACAGCGGGCTTTTTTTTCGTATAATTATTATTCAAGCAAGACTAACATAAAAGTGCAAGCCGTTAGTTGTTCGGTGTTATCTTAAATCTTAGGGACTGTCAGAATTAATTGACAGTCCCTGTTTGCAGGAGGTTTTTATGACGGCAAAAGACTATTTGGCATTTATTGTGGAGCAAATTCATTCGACCGTTGCCGCAACCGTGGACGAAAGCGGCTTGCCTGTCACCTGCGTCATTGATATGATGTACAGCGACGAGAGCGGACTGTATTTTCTGACCGCCAAGGGCAAGAATTTTTATAAGAGGCTGAAGTCAAGAGAATATATTGCACTTTCAGGAATGAAAGGCGGAGATACGATGTCGTGTACCGCAGTTTCAGTTCGTGGAAAGGTCAAAGAGACCGGGACAGAGATGCTGCCGCTGCTGCTTGATAAAAATCCCTATATGTATGAAATTTATCCTACCGAGGAAAGCCGCAATGCTCTTACCGTTTTCAAAATATACGAGGGCAGCGGAGAGTGGTTCGACCTTTCCAAAAAGCCGATCGAAAGGGCAAGCTTCACTTTTGGCAGTGCAGAGAAGAATAAAAGCGGATATTTTGTAAGTGATGATTGTATCGGCTGTCAAGCTTGTTCGGCAGTATGTCCGCAAGGCTGTATAGATTTTGTGAATGATAAAGCGGTAATCAGACAGGAAAACTGTCTGCACTGCGGGAACTGCATGAATGTCTGTCCTGTAGGGGCGGTAACAATGAGGTGATCTTATGGCAAACGAAAAATTACTTTATCTGATAAACTATCTTCTGTCGGAGCGTTCCGAGCTTGGTGAAGTCAGAATTCCCGACAGTGAAGACAGACGATTTAGATTGTACAGAAGTCTTGTTAATATTCGTCCTGCCGTAAAAGCTGACGATGAATATCTTAAAGCCGAGGACGAGTTTCTGAAAGCTCAAATTGCCGGAAAGGGCATTACCGATATTGCAGATCTGCATCCCATACAAAACGGAGTTTATCTTTGGAAAGGCGATATAACCGCGCTCAGATGCGGAGCTATAGTCAACGCCGCAAATTCTCAGTTGCTGGGTTGTTTTCAGCCCTGCCATAGCTGTATCGACAACTGCATTCACACGTTTTCAGGAGTGCGTCTGCGTTACAAGTGCGGACAGATAATGCTTGCGCAGGGACATGAAGAACCTGCGGGAAAGGCGAAAATAACTCCTGCTTACAATCTGCCATGCGGCTATGTCATTCACACAGTAGGACCTATCGTTCGGGGACGGCTTACGCGGGAACATTGCAGTTTGCTCAAAAGCTGTTACACGTCCTGCCTTGAATTAGCTTTACAGAACGGAATAAAAAGCATAGCGTTCTGCTGTATTTCAACGGGAGTGTTCGGATTTCCGCAGAAAGAAGCGGCAGAGATAGCGGTAAATACAATAAAAGAGTTCCGCAGGAACAACGATATAGAGGTGATATTCAATGTTTTTACAGAGAAAGACTATGAGATATACAGCAGATTACTCGGCTGAGCTTGGACGCTTGAAGGAAGAGATAGAAACCGCCGACGCTATTCTTATAGGCGCAGGCGCCGGACTTTCCACAGCGGCAGGGTTCACCTACGGCGGAGAGCGTTTACGGAAATACTTCGGTGATTTTGTGGAAAAGTACGGTTTTGCAGATATGTATTCGGGCGGATTTTATCCTTTTAAGACATTGGAGGAGCATTGGGCGTACTGCTGTCTCTTATACACATCTGACGCTGCCGACGATCTTACGCGTGTAGAT
>ERZ1027125.270-NODE-270-length-25069-cov-6.351643_pt1 | contig 25069 bp, 23 predicted proteins | sample MGYA00519249_ERZ1027125 | MGnify/ENA primary metagenome ERZ1027125 (study PRJEB26926, sample SAMN06164580) | human gut metagenome | biome: ENVO:00009003; feature: ENVO:2100002; material: ENVO:00002003 | host: Homo sapiens | place: USA | collected 2012 ... | reverse complement strand
GAGATAGGCTCCGGTCTCGTGGGCTCGGAGATGTGTATAAGAGACAGATATTCGTTTTTTCTATGGTTGAAAATCTGTGGTCAATTTCTACAATTACATTTTATTATAATCTCCGTTTTTAAAGATATTACACATATTCCCCCCAAAAAGCGCGTTATTTTACTCAAAATAATTTGACAAACATATAATACTGTGGTAAAATATCAAATGGATAATACCTTTCAGGAAAGGATCAATCACACGTCATGTCAGATGTAAATTTTGAACACTACAAAGTTTTTTACTATGTCGCAAAATTAAATAATATAACCTCGGCCGCTCATGCGCTATATCTTTCTCAGCCCAGCGTAAGCCGCTGTATCTCCAATCTTGAGGAGGAGCTGGGCTGCCGCCTTTTCACACGCTCGAAAAAGGGAGTGGAGCTGACTGCGGAGGGACAGCAGCTGTATAAACACGTCAGGATCGCCTGCAAGCACTTCTTCTCCGCCGAGGAGGAGCTTTCGCTCATGCAGCAGGAAACTACGGGAGTTCTGCGATTGGCGATAAGCGACGCCGCCTTTCAGCAAAGAATAATTTCCAGAATAAGCGCTTTCCATACGCTTTATCCGTCGGTACATTTAAAAATAGACAATATGCCCACGCCCGAAACCATAGAAGCGGTGCATACCAACGTGGTGGATATGGCGATAGTCACTACTCCATTTTCGTCGAATTATGAGCTTAATATCACCGAGCTTTGTACCCTGCAGGACATCGCCGTGGCAGGCAGCGGATTTGAGCAGCTCAGAAACCGTACGCTCTCGCTGGAAGAACTGAACAGATATACTCTAATCACCTTAGAGGAGGGCAGCTCTACCAGACACTACTTCAATAAGCTCTTTCATCAGAACGGTGTGCTGATGAATCCCGATATAGAGCTTTCCTCGATAAGTCAGGTGCTCCCGCTGGTGCGCAGCAATCTCGGCATAGGCTTTGTTCCGCTGAGGATAGCGGAGGAGGACATACGCACCGGAAAGGTATTCAGAATAAATCTCAAGGAGGAGATACCTCCGAGAAGCATAGGTCTTATCACCGACAGCGAATATGATATCAGCGATATTATGATAGCGTTTACCGAGGTTCTCACCAACCCCGACATCAAACCGTCACTGATCGGATGAGCGGATCATATACCTCTATATCATATGGATAACAATTCACGGGCGACCTTTTTGCGGCCGCCCGATCTTTATTTCCTTTATTTTTTTATTTCCGCGACTTTAAGCGCTCTCATTGCGTTAAGTATAGCCAGAGCCGCTACTCCTACGTCGGCGAATACCGCCGCCCACATATTCGCAAGACCCAGCGCACTCAGAACAAGCACCGCCGCCTTGACACCGAGCGCAAGCCATATGTTCTGATGAACTATACCCAGAGTTTTTCTTGAAACGGCGATAGCGGTAACGAGCTTTGCGGGATTATCGTCCATCAGCACGATATCCGCCGCCTCTATCGCAGCGTCGGAGCCTGCCGCTCCCATGGCGATACCCACGTCGGCTCTTGACAGCACGGGTGCGTCGTTTATTCCGTCGCCGACAAACGCCACACTGCCCTTTACGGAGCTTTCGGCTATGATTCTCTCGGCGCATTTTACCTTATCCTCAGGGAGAAGCTCCGAGTATACCTTATCTACGCCAAGCTTCTCAGCCGCCGCCTCTCCTGCCGCCCTTGCGTCACCGGTAAGTATTACAGTGCGGATATTCATGCCTTTGAGCCTCGATACAGCCCATCTGCTGTCGGGCTTTAGCGTATCGCTTATCTCTATAACGCCGAGATATTTTCCGTCTGCGGCCACATGAACCGCCGTTCCTGAAAGCTCGCAGCGTTTATAGGAAATACCCTCCGCGCTCATTAGCCTTGCGTTTCCGGCAAGCACCTTTCTTCCGTTTACCGTGCAGCTTATACCTCTGCCCGCTATCTCGGTAAAATCGGAGACAGCTGCACCTCGAATGTCCGCCGATCTCGCGAGCGACTGCGCTATCGGGTGATTAGAGCCGCTCTCGGCAGCGGCAGCGATTTTCAGCAGCTCGTCCTCCGTGCAGTTTTCGGAAATCACCCTGCTTACGGAAAATTCGCCTTTTGTAAGAGTGCCTGTTTTGTCAAATATCACCGTTTCCGCCCTTGCGAGCGTTTCCATATAGTTTCCGCCTTTTATAAGCACGCCTGCTTTAGACGCACCGCCGATACCGGCAAAAAAGCTGAGAGGTACGGATATGACCAGCGCACACGGACAGGACACTACAAGGAACGTAAGTGCGCGCGTGAGCCAGTTTACAAAGCCGCCCCCTGTGATAAGCGGCGGCACGACCGCCAGCAGCACGGCTGCGGCAACCACGGCGGGAGTGTATATCCGCGCAAACTTGGTTATAAAATTCTCCGCCTTCGCTTTTCTGGAAGAGACATTCTCGACCAGTTCCAGTATCTTAGACACCGTTGATTCGCCGAAAAGCTTCACTGTGCGGCATTCGAGTGTTCCGCTCAGGTTGACGCAGCCGCTTAATATCTGATCTCCCTCTGCCGCGTCCCTTGGCAGGCTTTCTCCTGTAAGAGCCGAGGTATTAAGCGAGCTTTCGCCCTTTTCCACAATGCAATCTATAGGGACCTTTTCTCCGGGTCTGACGACTATGGTTTCTCCTACGGCTACCTCCGAGGGGTGGACCTGTTTCTGCTCCCCGTCCCTCAGCACGACGGCGCTGTCGGGCTTGATATCCATGAGTTCGGATATGGAGTTTCTCGAACGCGCGGTCGCTATACTCTGAAACAGCTCGCCCACCTGATAAAACAGCATTACCGCCGCGCCCTCGCCGTACTCCCCTATCGTCATCGCGCCGACGGTAGCTACGGTCATAAGAAAGTTTTCGTCAAACACCTGTCCGTGTCCGATATTACACACGGCTTTGAAAACTACGTCGTAGCCCGCTACGGCAAACGGCAGCAGATAAACTGCGATAAGCGCAGCTTTCGGCAGATCTGTGCAGTGCGATAATATCATTGCCGCCGCAAGCAGTACCAGCGCCGAAATGATACGAATAAACATTTTCTTTTGCTTTCGAGTCAGCTTCATATATACTCCTTACTTTCCTTTTTGACTATAGCATGTTCACATAAAACAATTTGCGGATTTTCAAGCCGGATTTTGCGGGTTTCAAGGCAAAAATCCGCAGTCCGGGCTGTCGCCCTGCAAGGATTTTTAACGCAGAAAACCGCAAAAGACTGCCGAAAAGACGTGAATCGGCTTTATGTGAACACGCTCTAAAATATTTATCAGTCAACTATCATGCGGCAGTCACGCTCTACCTTTTTAATGCATTTCTGCACCTGCTTCAGGGTCTTATCCTTATTATCCTCGTCAAACTCAAGCGTTATCCTCTGCATAAGAAAATTTATCTCGCAGAAAGCCACCTCTTCAAGCTTACCCACAGCGTCCTGCATTTTCATCGCGCAGTTGGCGCAGTCCAGCTCCTCCAGCTTATAAACCTTTTTTACCATAGCCATGATATTTACCTAACCTTTCCAAAATAATTATTCTTCAACGTGCTCCATACCTTTTTCCAGAATGGAACGTACATGGTCGTCGGACAGCGAGTAGAACATTACCTTTCCCTCACGTCTGCATCTCACCAGTTTGTTATTTTTCAATACCCTGAGCTGATGAGAGCAGGCGGTCTGCGTAAGTCCCAGAAGCTGCGCCATATCACCGACGCACAGCTCCGACTCTACCAAGGCGTACAATATCCTTATACGCGTAGTATCTCCAAACACCTTAAAAAGTTCGGCCAGATCGTACAGCGTTTCGTCGGGAGGCATCTCCTCCATAACTCTGGCTACCTCTTCCGCCTGCAAATGCAGGTACTCTGCCGTATTATTTTCACCCATACCGGCTTATCCTCCTTTTATTATTATATTCCTATTCAAATGCTCATATGCTTATCTATTCATATGATACAATATAAAAATCAAAATATCAATAGTAAAAGCATATTTTTTTCTCACAATATAAATATTCCGTCGTATTGCACAAATAATTCATAATTATATAGTATAATATGCTTAAAGGAACTACAGTGTTCAATAAAAAATAGGGAATGATGTAAAATGGAAAATGCAAAAATAATAGGAATGAGAGTTATCATAATGGCGATAATCCTTATAATAGGAGCTATCGCATACAAAACCAAGATAGTGAGCAAGGACGGCACGAAGCAGCTTTCAGCAGTGGAGCTGAACATTGTAAACCCTCTGCTGATATTCATGTCCTACCAGACCGACTACGACCCGGCAAGGCTGAAAGGTCTTATGTGGACGTTTCTACTGTCTATAATAAGCTTTGCGATAACGATAACTCTTGCTACGCTGATTAAGCGCAAGGGAGCGGAAAACTACTCGGTAGAGCGGTTCTCCTGCATTTATTCAAACTGCGGATTCATGGGTATACCACTTATCAGCGCACTGTTTGGCAGCAACGGGGTGCTGTACCTTACAGCGTACATAACCGTTTTCAATCTGCTTGTATTCACACACGGCTATATGCTGATGAAAGAACAAACGGATTTTTCGGCATTTAAAAGCGCTCTGAAATCTCCTACCATTATCGCAACGGTCATCGGACTTATTCTGTATGTTACGAACATACGCATCCCGTCTGTATCAGGCGAAGCTTTTCAGTTCGTCGCAGATATGAACACTCCTCTCGCCATGCTCATAGCGGGCGCAACTGCGGCCCAGAGCAACCTCATAAAAGCGCTGAGCGACAGGAAGATACTTACCACGGCTTTCTGCAAGCTGATATTACTGCCTGCTATAGTGGTAGGGGTAATGAAGCTTATGCCTGCGGCTATACCCAATATGCCGAAGATAATAGTCTGCATAGCCTGCGCCTGCCCCGCTGCGACTACGGGAACAATGTTCGCATTACTTTTTGATAAGAACGCGAAACGCTGTTCGGAAATATTTGCGCTGACCACCATATTATCGCTGATAACTCTCCCTGTAATAACGTATTTTGCAAGCTTGTAAGTTTACGACAAAATCAAAAACCGCCTCCGAAAACAACCCTTTCGGAGGCGGCTCTTTTTAACCGTAATTAAAATTGCGGCGTGCGTACCGTTCTATATCAGCCGCTTGATACAGCAAACGTGATTGTACCTTGCTACAGTATCGTAGTAAGACATAACTATACCCGTTGCGCTGGACTCTGCATGAACTATCTTTCCGTCGCCTATGTACATAGATACATGATATATCGAGGAATAGCTGCCGCCGTAGAATACCAGATCTCCCGGCTGGAGCTCGGACTCGGACACCGAGGTGCCGTAGCTTGCCTGCATTGCGGCGTTATGCGGCAGTGAGATTCCTATCTGGGCATAAGAGAGCATTACAAGTCCCGAACAGTCCGTCGCTCCGAACTGACTTCCGCCCCAGACGTATCTTCCGCCTACCATGCTCTTTGCATACGATACTACTGTATTAATCTTAGTCTGACGATCGCTGTTGACAGGAGGCTCAGGATCCGGAACAGGCGTCGGAGCCTGCGTAGTGGTAGTTTGTTTTTTAGTCGTAGTATTCGTCTGAGGAGGCTCGGTATCTTTAGTCGTAGAAGACTCAGGATCTCCGCCCTGCTTTTTAGTAGTTGTAGTCGTCTTAGGCTTGTCCCCGCCATCTGTAGTACTCTTCTTAGTGGTCGTTGCTTTTGTTTCTGAAGATTCCTTTTCCGCAGTGGTTTCAGCGGCAGCGGTAGTGGTAGTAGTCGTTGCGGCAGCGGCGGAAACCTTTCCGTACTCGTCATTTACGGCGTCAAGCTGAAGCTGGTATTCGGAAATATCGCCCAGCAAGCCGTCTATATAACCGCCGTACTCCTCCTGCATCTGCAAAAGCTCGCTGCTCTGTGCCGAGAGGTCCGCCTGACGCTCGGCGTACTCGCCGCTCTTTACTTTCAGAGCTTCATTCTGCTCGTCAAGCTCCGCCTGATACGCCTCTATCTGAGCTTTCTGCTTTAAAAGCTTGTCTATAGCCTCGTTATCGTGCTTTGCCACACGCTTTACAAGCTCGACACGCATAAGCACATCGTAAAAATTATCGGCATTTATGAGAACCTCGGTGTACGAATCGTTTCCCGCTATGTACATTGCACGCAGTCTTTCGTTAAATTCCTCTATACCGACGGCGATATCCGCCTCAGCCTCTTCAAGGTTATACTGAGTTTCTCTTATCTCGGCGTCCAGCTCGCACATCTCGTCCTCAAGCTTTGACGCTCTTGCCGACACCTTTTTTATCTTTTTCTCTATCGTAGCCGCTTTTTCCTTTACGGCGTCCAGCTTTTCCTGATTCCCCTTGATATCGCTTCCCGCATCTGCGATCTTTTTATCAAGCTCGGATTTTTTCAGCTCAAGCTCCGCCATCTGACTTTCATACATTGCGTTTTCGTCGTTTTCTTCCGCAAAGCCGCTTATAGAACCGTCAGGATATACCTTAGTACCTTTGCCGCAGCCTATGCCCCCGAATACCGCAAGAGAAACCACAGCGGCGGCAACAAGCGCAGCGAATCTTTTTGTCAATGATAGAATACGCATAATATTATAACTCCGAATCTATATCTCTAAGACATTTTGTTGTAACTGATTTGTAATTAAATTATACTAAAAATACTCCCGTTTGTCAATAGAACTGCCGATCTTTCATTAGTTTTTCACAATACGCTTTGACATTTTGCATAATTATACGATCGAAATTTATTAAAGATTACAAATTGTTTATAGATTCCGACAGTAGGGGCGAACTGTGTTCGCCCGAATATCATTACACATTCACTAATAGGCAAACACCGTCTGAGCATAGCTAACAGACAAACGTAGTCTGAGCATAGCTAACGGGCGAACACAGTTCGCCCCTACCGAAAATTGATTTTCGTAGATTTCAAAGCCTGAATGGTTAACAAGTGTTATTAATTCTTTATATAATCGCTGCGATCTCTTGAAAAGAGCATCCGCACTACCGCTTGGGAGTTTGTACCCAAAGGGTACAAACTCATAGTGTTGGCAAACAAAAGTAAAAGTTTGCACAAAGTTATCGCCAACACGGTTGACACACGCCTTCAAAAGGTGTATAATTATGATGTATATTGTTTTTAAATAAGAGAAAACGGAGGAATTTTAAAATGTTACTTAACGGTTCTGAAATCTTGCTGGAATGCTTGCTGGAACAGGGCAGCGACACCGTGTTCGGTTATCCCGGCGGCGCAGTGCTTAATATCTACGACGCTTTGTATAAGTATTCGGATAAGATCAATCATGTTATCACCGCTCACGAGCAGGCTGCCTGCCATGCCGCCGACGGCTTTGCCCGCACTACCGGAAAGACCGGCGTGGTTATCGCTACCTCGGGTCCGGGCGCTACAAATCTCGTCACCGGTATCGCTACAGCCAATATGGACTCTATACCGCTTGTCGCTATCACCGGAAACGTAGGTACGGCTGCGTTGGGTCTTGACTCCTTTCAGGAGGTAGATATATGCGGCATCACACTGCCTATCACCAAGCATAATTTCATCGTAAAGAACGTAGCGGACCTTGCCGATACCGTTCGTGAAGCTTTCAGAATAGCAAACGAGGGCAGAAAAGGTCCCGTGCTTATAGATATCCCTAAAGACGTTACAGGCGCAATGTGCGAATTTACAGCGAAAAAGCCTGCTGAAACGGTGTACAGTAATCCTGCCGATATTAACGAACAGATAGAAAAGGCGGCGGAGCTTATCCGCTCTTCCGAAAGACCCTTTATCTACGCAGGCGGCGGAGTGGTTTCCTGCAATGCCGAGGACGAACTGTCAAAGCTGGTCCTCGCTCTCGACGCTCCCGTTTCGCTCTCGCTTATGGGACAGACCGCTTTTAATAACAAGGACTCTCACTTCGTAGGTATGCTGGGAATGCACGGTACAAAGACTGCGTCGCTTACCTTGAAGGAATGCGACCTTATGATAGTTCTCGGCTCACGCTTCTCCGACAGAGTTGCGCTCAATACAAAAACCTTCGCTAAGCACACCAAGGTAATTCACGTCGAGATAGATCCGGCTGAAATAGGAAAGAACGTGGCTCCCGACTGCTATGTAAACGGCGATCTGAAATATGTTCTTTCTAAACTGAATGAGATCATAGAACCCGCTTCAAATCCCGACTGGATGGCTCAGGTGGCAGAGTGGAAAAATACATATGAAGTACCCATGACGCCTATCGAGAAAGAGGACGAGGTTCTCCCCGACGAGGTCATCAAAACGCTCAACCGACTTGCAGGAGAAAACACAATAATCACCACAGAAGTCGGACAGCACCAGATGTGGACGGCTCAGTACTACGACTTCACAGAGCCGAGAAGCTTCGCTTCAAGCGGCGGTCTGGGAACCATGGGCTACGGTCTGGGCGCAGCTATAGGCTCTAAGGTCGGAAATCCCGACAAGACTGTTATAAACATCGCAGGCGACGGCAGCTTCTTCATGAACTGCAACGAGCTTTCCACTCTTGCTAAGCACGGCATTCCCGTTATCGAGCTTGTATTTACAAACAATGTTCTCGGAATGGTGCGTCAGTGGCAGAGAATATTCTACGACAAGCGTTTCTCTCAGACCGATATCGACAGAGGTACCGACATGATGAAGCTTGCCGAAGCCTTCGGCATAGAGGGCGTAAGGATAGAGAAAAAGGACGAGATAGAGAGCGGACTGAAAAAGGCTCTCGAGTGCGGCAGACCCTGCCTTGTAGAATGCGTTATCCACAAGGACGTAAACGTGCTGCCTATGGTAGCTCCCGGCGGAGATGTTCTGGAGCCTATCATGGAGATATCTCTCGACTGATAAATACGCAAAGGATATTATAATGAAAAATAAAAGGATATGCGTCGTACTGCCCCTTATTGCGGCGGCTGTACTGCTTTGCTCATGCTCGCTGAAAGACATAGTAAAGATAGGTAAGGAAACTAAAGAAGCAGTGACCGCAGATAACGGAGACCCTCCGCACAGCGAAAAAAAGCTGCTTCTCGCAATAGAGGACAAGGACTATGAAAAGCTGGAAAGCTATTTAAAAGACGGCGAAGACCCCGAAATGATAGACCTGTCCGACTTTGAGCCTAACGAGCATGCACAGGTACGGGAGCTTGATAAAGCCTACACTCCGCTTTATTACGCCTGCGTCAAGGGCGATACCAAGGCTATCGAAATACTGCTCAAGTACGGCGCAGACCCTAACAACGTATGGAGATACGGTGACGAATGGAGGTCCTCTCCGCTCGCTGCCGCTGTAAATAACAACGACATTGAGCTAGGCTACAAAGCTGCAAAGCTGCTCATCGAGGGCGGCGCTGAAATAAACGCCGAATTTGAAGGCTCCGCTCCGCTTTGCATTGCCGCATGGAGACAGAACCGCAAGGCTATTCAGCTGCTGCTGGATAACGGTGCTGATCTGAACCTTGCTACTCCCGATGGAGATACTGCTCTGCTCTATTGCTGTGGTCGCCCGTCATTTGAGTTTGAAACCGTCAAGCTGCTTGTGGACAATGGAGTGGACGTGAACGCTAAAGACGCAAACGGCGAAACAGCTCTTATGAAGCTTGCCGGCAAGCGGTATGTTCCCGACGTAGCCGAATCAATACGGTATCTTATGGAGGGCGGCGCAGACGCAGCCATTGCAGACAAGGACGGTCTTAATATACTGTTTCACATAAACGGCTGGGAGAATTACTACAACCCGTACGAGGAAGATATAGACCCTACGATAATTTCTGACTTTATCGAGGCCGGAAACGACTTAGAACAAGAAGATGTTTTCGGCAGAACGCCTTTGTTTGAATTTTACGGCTCGAAGGAGCTGGTAGAGCAGGCGGTGGAATACGGCGTCGATCTGAAACACAAGGATATGTCGGGAAAAGACGTTTATACTTACTATATAGAATCTCTTGAGGACGATAAGACGAACGATCCTGATTATTTTGATTACAGGCAGGAAACTTTGGCAATATTAAAGTAGCAGAGGTTTATTTACGCTTATGAAAAAACATATTACAGCCGTTTCTATTTGCGCTGCAGCCGCTTTAGGCTTGGTCGGCTGCGGCAAAAGCATAGAAGAACGCCCGTCGTACAACGACCATATAGATTCTCAGGCAAGGGCGCTGGAAAACGCTATCATTTGCCACCGAAACAACTATGTTAAAGAGCTTTTAGACGAAGGATTTGACCTAAAGGAAAAAACCGCCGTATATACTGCGGCGCATGAGTCGGAGGAGAGTACCCGTGACAAGTATACCTTTTTATGCACGGCGGCGTCCTACGACAACCTCGAGGCGGTAAAACTTCTGGTCGAACACGGTGCAGACCCGAACGAGCTGAACTTTGTCGGAAACTCTGCCTTGTGCTGCGCTGTAAACGGCAGCAACAATACCCAAAACGAAATCTTTATGTATCTGCTCGATTCGGGAGCCAAGGACAGCGTTCAGGATCATCGGCTCGTGACGGAGCTTATCATAAACGAGGATATCGATACGCTGGAAATGCTGGAGAACGACTACGAGCTTGACGTTACGGATATGGACGGTATCTTTTCGTCGCTTGCCGATATGCCAGAGGTTTATTCTCCGGACAACGAGTGCGTAAAATGGTTTTTTGACCGAACGCAAGACTGCGAAAAGATAGAGCTTGCTTATCTGAGCGCATATCTGTCCGTGCCTGCCTGCCAGCGCAGAAGCGATTTCGTTGAAAAGCCGCTTGACGCAGACCTGCTGAAATACGCCGACGAATGGACGGAGAAGATAACGGGACACTATCCGAACTATGCTACCTTTCTCAGCGGAGTCGAACACGGCAGCAAGGAAGCTATTGAAGTACACATGGACGGATGGTCGTCAAAGCAGCTGTACGAGTATTACAGAGCCATTGAATATATGGAATCGGTGACCGACGACAGCGACAATGTTAAGACGGCAATGGATCATTGAGGAATGTTATCAATATGAAAAAACGTAATTATCAAGGATTTTTGCAGATCCTGGCATTAATAGTCATAGGTATTCTGCTATACTGGGGACTTACAAACCACAAGGATATCAAACGCTGGATAGACCTGTTTCTGAACGTTATGTCGCCCTGCGTTATCGGATTTGTGCTTGCGCTTATACTTAACGTACCGATGAGCTTTTTCGAACGTAATCTGTTTCGCCCGAGGAAAGACGGAAAGGACAGGGGAAAACTGCACAAGGCTCTGGCGCGCCCCGTTTCGCTTATCCTCACCTATACCGCCTGTATCGGAGTGATCGCGCTGGTCATGGCTCTGGTCATACCATCGATAAAGGATACGGCTATACAGCTTTATGAGCAGGTACCCGATTTTGTAGTACGTACATTTAACGCTGCAGCTGATAACCCTACTCTGAACGAATGGATAACGAAAGCGAACCTCTCTTCGCAGAAGATAATAGATACCATAACGGAAAAGCTGAATAACAGTACGCTTATCACGGATACGCTTACGGGTACGATAAACTTTGCTTCAAATATGGTAAGCGGTCTGGTAAATTTCATTATAGGCTTCGTTTTCTCAGTCTATATGCTTGCGCAGAAAGAAAAGCTTAAGGATCAGCTATACCGGATATGCACCGCATATCTGCCGCTGAAGCTGGTGAATAACCTTGCTCATGTAGCTAATCTATCAAAGGCTACGTTTTCAAACTTTCTTTCGGGTCAGGGTCTTGAGGCCTGTATTCTGGGTACGCTATGCGCCATAGGAATGAGGATACTCGGATTCCCCTACTCGGCGACTATCGGAGTGCTGGTAGCTATAACCGCTTTTATTCCCATAGTCGGCGCATTTATCGGAGTAGCCGTCGGCGCTTTTCTCATTATGATAACTTCCTTCAAACAAGCAATATTCTTTGTGATATTCATGATAATCCTACAGCAGATAGAGGGCAACTTCATTTACCCTAAGGTGGTCGGAAAATCTGTCGGACTGCCCAGTCTGTGGGTGCTTTTCGCCATTACCGTCGGCGGAAATCTCGCAGGCATAATGGGTATGTTCGTCGCTGTTCCCATATGCTCGGTGATCTACTGCCTGGTAGGCGATTCGGTAGAGTACCGCAACAAAAAACGTGAACAGAAAGAACGCGAGGAGCAGAACAAGCCCACGGATCTGTCCCCTCCTCCCGAATGGATTTCCGAAGCACATGAACAGCTGTAAAACAAAAGCTATTTTCGTTGTTATATGTCTCAACGAAAATAGCTTTTCTGCTTCTATTATATCTCTATATCTTTCTGATCCTCAAATATCATAGCCTGAAGATTTTTATCATCAGTTTCCAGCCGCGCAATATTCATATTATCAATTTCCTGCTGCTGATCGGTATCACTGCACTGACGTATAACAAGCTTTATAGCTCTTCGATAGTTCTCTATAACGGTTTCTGTGTGCATACCTCCCGCCTCTCCGTCCAGAGTCCACGACAGCGGCTCGGCGCTGCGTATAATAAGCTTGGAGGTCTTGAAGCTTAAAAAGTTCTTTGTATTCAGACGATTCATAATAGCGTCGTTCAGCGTCTGCTGCAGTGCTATGGGACTGCCGGGAGTATAGACCAGAGTGACCTCGAAAAGTCCGTCGTCAAAATACACTCCGTCGCCTATAAGAAATTTCATGCCGCCTATCGACTTTGAATTTGAAATAAGACCTATAAGAAAATTTCCCCTCTCGGTAACTCCGTCGTGCTCTATTTCTATTTCGTGACCTTTGTATGTGCCCAGTCTGCGCAGTCCCTCCGCAATATATGCGGCATGCCCAAATAGGTTTTTCCTGTCCTGCGGCGTTTCATACGATACGTCTGTAAACATGCCGAATGCGGCAACGTATACAAAATAATCATTATTAAACCTACCTATATCGTACTCGAAAAATACTCCGTCAACTATCTCCTGAGCAGCTTCGCTCATTTTCTTCGAAATGCTCATAGACGTGGCAAAATCATTTGTAGAGCCTGCCGGGATATATCCCAAAGGAATTTTATCAGGCAGCTGCATAAGGGCTTTTACAGCCTCATTGAGCGTACCGTCGCCTCCGCTCACAACCACTAGGTCGTAGCTCTGCGCCGTATCAAGAATCTTTTTATATCCGTCCATAAGAGCCTGAGTAGGGTAAGCAGTGACCTCATAACCGCCTTGAGTAAAAATATTGACGATATCGAAAAGATTATATCTTATAAGTCCTTTTCCCGATCTGGGATTATAAACAAAAAGCAGCTTTTTCATAAATATTATTCTCATTCCTTTCTTATGTACTATCCGTGTCCTGTTTTGTCGCCTTAATAGTTCTCTCTGTATTATATTTGTTTTACTGCAAATTGTACTGTTTATCCATTATAAAAATATTATAACACAAACCTAAAAAAAGTCAACAATTTTTTAAAAAATAATCAGAATGTTTACCTCAATTTCCGTATTTTGCGGCACATACGATCATCCTTCCCGTGCGATATCATATCCGCCGTGAATAAAAATTTATATCTGCGCATATGATACTTATGTGCAGATATATTGCACATATAATACCGCAAAGAAAAGAAATATGGAGATCGAAAAGATGAACGATAACGAAAGAAACAAAAGAAACTGTGATTTTTTCAGCACTCTGCCGCCGCAGCTGCAAAATCAGATCTCTTTGCAGAACAAAATGATAGCAGAGAACAAAGCATCTGCCAAAACTGCCGACCCATTTAACGGCAGATACAGCTTTACAAAGTGGTACAGCTGACGGTGTTTGCACCACGATTTTCAAGGCGGCGGCTATTATGCTGCCGCTGTGGCATACATACAGCAATAATAATCAAAAATACTACATTTTTTTCGATAACTTATTGACAAAATGTTTCTTAGATGTTATAATAATTATGACGGAAATGTTAAAACCGCATTTTGACTTTGACAGTGCTGACTAAGCTTGTTGCAGCGCCGCAGCAAAATCGGATATTTATGACGCATAACCGTCTGAAAAATTATTAGGGAAACTTTATTTTCTGGGGAAATCAAAACAGCTGACGCCGCCGTGACCGGTGACGTCAGCTGTTTTTCTCATCGAAATTATTCATGATGCGAATTGGCGGAATCGTCAAGCTCATAGCCGCCGCAATTATAAAAAAGCTCCCTGATAACAAGCGCGCACCCCGACAGAAAATGATGTTTGTCCTCGATAAAGGAAACCTCCAGCGAGTTTGCCACCCTCTCTCCGCCGATCCTCTCGACCGTGCTTTTTAAATGCTCGAAGCTAAGCTCGCTTGAGAAGCAAAATTTGTGAAGTACAAGCTTCTGCGGATTTGTTGAAAAATACAAATTGTTTATCAGCACTGCAAGAAATGTATACTGACGATCTATAAGCTTTACGATAGCCGGATCCCTTTTAGCGTACGACGCAAAAATCAATTCACGATTTACCGCACTTATCTGCCCCTTAGCCGCCTGCCATAAAAAAGGCGTCTGCTCTTTTGAAAAAACTCTGGATATCTTCTTCATTACAGCTTCGGGAGTAATTTCGTTTTCAACACAGCCCCGTCTGCCGCATTCGCATATTCTGTCCGAGGAGGGGTTTATTATCATTTTGTCTACAAAATCGGTGCGGTTATCATAAGCCACTATCGGTTCGTTCAGATTAGTAAATACGAAGTTGATATTTTTTCCGTACTGTAAAAAAGCGATATTTCTTCTTCTGGGATCAAAATCCTTACGAAAATCTATGTTTGCCATAGCGGTTCCCTTGACCGAATTATCGAAGACCATCGGAAGCGAGGTATACCCGCTCATAAATCTGCGAAGCTTGCTGAAATCGGGTACTCCTCCGGAAACGGAAACGTCTACCTTAGCATACATAGTCGGATAAATCGCAAATCCTATACCTAATATCGAGGACTGTTCAAGACAGTTATCGCTTAAAACCTCGTTCATCGACTTCACGAAAAAGGCATATATCGTTTTACGGTCAGTCGTTTCTGTAATTTTCATATTGCGTTTATCGAGAACATCGCCCGAAAGCGTAGAGAGTCCCAGACTCACAAGTCCCTCCTCTACTGTAATTCCCATTGCAAATTTATAATGATGATTAATATCTATAAGTATTTTTTTTCTGCCTCTGGGAGCTTTTTCACTGATATGCTTATACTCTCCGATCTCAGATATCACACCCTGATCTATCATCTCATTGGTAATGATCGTAACTGCCGCACGGGTAAGCTCGAGAGCCCCGGCTATATCGATCCTAGAAGTAGGACCGCACTGCTTCAGTATTTTCAGCACCTGCATCCTGTTACGGCGTTTTAGGTCAAGCTTGCTTATTCCGTGCTGTTCCACGCTTTTAAATCCTCCAGTCTTGTCCACAGCGTCACCATCGTCCTAAAAACGCTGTTATTCCGCTGTTTTTCCACTAACAATAATAACAAATAAAAATGAAATCTATATGAATATTCAAACAATATAAAAAAATTAGCGTAAAGTTTACGGTTTGTTAAATTGTACAAATTATTAAAGCATTGTCGTTTATATATGGGCAATATTGCATTTGGAATAATGTTTTAAAAGAGGATTATTAGCTGCCTTGCGTAAAGACGTCGGACGACAGCTGCACGGCGTATCCTTTGTTAAAATAAATTTTTTACTGCAAATACCGCCAGCTGTGTTCGATCCTTTAAATGCAGTTTCTCAAGCAATCTGGATATATTATTTCTTACCGTACCCTCGGCCAGATACAGCCTTGAGGCAATTTCCTTATTGTCACAGCCGTCGCATATAAGCTTCATTAACTCGATGTCGCGCTCAGTAAGCTTATAGCTCTCTGCTGCGGACGACGCAGGTACCGGAGCGATACTCTGCTTTATCGAACTGAAAATATTCTCACAAAAAACATTTATCCCTCCGCTTACCGCCTTAACGGAAGCAATGATCTTGTCATTCTCCATCTCCTTTAATATATAGCCGTCCGCGCCGCTCGATATAGCCCTTTGGACAGTTTCGTCGTCGTCAAAGGTAGTAAGCACCAGCACCTTTATTTCCGGAAAATTTCTCTTGATATTGACTGTACCGTAAACCCCGTCGTAATCCGGCATTCTCATATCCATAAGCACGACGTCGGGTCTTTGCTTTACGCACAGCTCAAAAGCCTCCTTACCGTTCGACGCGCTGCCTGCCACGCGTATCTCGCTGTCCTGCGAAAGCGCCGCCTCCAGCCCCTGTCTGAGTATCGGTATATCGTCTGCTATAACTACCTTTATAACGCTCATAAAATCTTTTCCTCCGTTTATTTTTCAGGCACAGGTATCTTGATTATTGCGCCGAATCCGTTGCCTTCGCTGGAATTAAAGCTAGTCGTACCGCCCAGTCCCTCTATACGCTCGGAGATCCCTCTCAGACCGTTATTCGCCTTTATCTGCGAACAGCCTATGCCGTTATCGAAAACGTACAGCTCCAGCATATCCTCGCGCAGCTTTATAATTATATCCATTCTATCCGCATGAGCGTACCTCACGCAGTTTGTGATAAGCTCGCGGCAGGTATCATAGACCGCCCTTATACAAAAATCGTATCGTTCCCCGTCCGCACCCTGAATGCAGAGGTCTACCTCCATATCGCGCACAGAATCTGTCAGAGTCCGCACCGCCTGCGTGACCGACGTAAGAAAGCTGTCGTCGCGAAGATTATTTATAGAGCATCTGAGCTGAGTGATGCCGCTGCGGGAAAGCGACTCCGTTTCGTCCGCAAAGCGTGCAAGCTCCTCGGTCGCCGAGGAGCGTTCCAGCTTATCGACCGTCATCTTAGACAAACGTGCCAGCGAGGTTATCATCGTAAGCGTATGCCCCGCCGTGTCGTGGACCTCCTGCGCTATCCGGTTACGTTCACGCTCTAAAGCAAGCTTTTGTTCAGCGGCGGCAAGGTCGTTTTTCCTGTCGAGCAGCTCGTAGTAATGCGTGATATCTGAAACTATCAGAGTATAAGCAAGCACAGTTCCTTTTTCATCACGGCAAGAATATCTTTTCAGACTAAGAGTCCTGTTGTTCCTGACTATTTCGGCAGATATGAAATCCTCGGTCAGATCTGCCCCGTCCGCAGACAAAAGCCTTATAAGGTGCGGGTAGTCGGTATCGTCGGAAATACCCAGCAGCTTACGTGCGGCATAGCTCATATATGTCACATCGCCCCTGCGGTTAAATACTGTCACACCTTCCTCCATACTGTTAAAAGCGTCCTCAAAGGCGATGGCGTTTACATTGAGAAAGCCGTAACGGAACGTCGCAAGGAGCACCAGTACCGACGAGAGCGCGAACGAAAGCGGAGTAAGCGCAAATTCCAGCTTTATCGCTCCCGCTAGGGTAAGCAGATTAAGGGCGAGCGGCAGAGCGGCAGCAAAGGAGATAAGCACCGCCTGACCGCGTGAGCGGCGGCGGTTCTCAAAGCACTGACGGCACACCATAACGATGCCCGAGAGCATACAGAGGTAGATAAACGCCTGATTTACGAAGAAAAACGGAGCGTACTCCACACCATTCATCGTAAACTCATCATAGTATAGATGATGCCGCTCGTTAGTGATAACAGAGATAAAGAAAAATGCAGAAACAGCAAAAAGAATTACGAACGTTATTCTTTTCGGCTGCTTTTCATAATAATACAACGCAAAAAGCAGCCAGAAGCTCCCGATAAAGCATATTCCGAGGTTTCCTATATCGTAGCTCACGGAGAGCTGATGCAGGTTTACGGAATTCATTACAAGAAGCTGTGAAACTACCCAAAGGATCAGCGAACCCTGAACGCCGATAAAGCAGTAGGTCATTTTATTATGATTTGCTCTGAGCAGCAGGATCACTATACTTGCGGTCAAAGCCAGCATAGCGAAAATATAGAGGACGGTAAGTAAGGTCTGCATAGTAGATCTCTCCAAAGTTTATCGATATTATATAGATCAAAGGTCCCTGCGCTTTTATTTTGTTACACCAAACCCCAGAATACTGAAGGTCTTTTCTTCATCGCCCTCTGCCATTGTTATTTCGATCTCATACTCCGTATCCTCTGCCGCCATCGCAATACACTGCGTCTGGCAGTTGCCCCAGCCCGAGGGATCTACGGGGTCTAAATCAAATTCGTCGTAGACCTCTCCGTCAGCGGTGATCTTTATATGCGCTTTTCCGTATCTTCCGCCTGCTACCTCTCGGTACAGCAGATAAACGAATTTTCCTGTAAACTTAAATACGATAGGATCGTTGCCGGCATCTTTCTTGAACGACCATCCCTTTTCAAATCTCGCTACGTCAGAATACTGCGTCCAGCTGCCCAGACTGTCGGGGGGGAGATTATCACTCTCATACAGCACCGCCCCCATCTGCCTTGTTTCATTGATAGGCTCGGCAGGATAAACGTACTCCTCGGCAGGCTGTTCCATTACCTGATCGAAATAGTTCTCCACCATTTCCGCCACAAGCGTGTGTCCGTATTCATTCGGGTGCGACTGGTCGTCCGAAAAATCCTGCCACGTCATCTTGCCGTTGTCAAACATATACACCAGCGAATCGCTGTACGATATCATCGGAAGATCGTAATATTCACCCTGAGCCTGCATATACTCCTGACAGGTATGTCCCTCTTCGGTCCTTGCAAATACCAGCACTACCGCTACATCATTTTCTATCAGCGTTCGTATAATGGATTCGTATGCGCTTTGATAATCGCTCTCCATTCCGTCGTTTACCGCAAATTCCACAAAGCATATATCGGGATCAAAATCAAGAACATCTCTTTGCAGTCTTATGATACCGAGCTTTGAGGGAGTTCCGCTCAGACCTGCGTTATTATATGTCACATTTTCTCCCGTGCCGAATTTCTCGGCGATGTAGTCGTACGTCAGCTTTGCCCAGCACTTATCGGGTCCTGCCGTCAAGCCCTCCGTTATTGAGCCGCCGAGGTAAGAGATGTTTATTTCCTCTCCTGCCTGTGCCGCTTTCAGCTTTTCCTGCATTTTAGAAGAATTGCCGAACGACGTAAGCGATTTGTCTATCATAGCTTTATGCCACTCTTCGTCGGTTTCGGGAAGCTTTTCCGCCGCAGACTCTGCCGCGGAAACAGCCGCGCTGTCTGCGCCGCTCTCCGAATCCTTATCTCCGCAGCCTGCAAAGCAGGAGCAGAGCATTGAAAAGGCTACCGCCGCCGATAATACTTTCTTTAGTTTCATCTCATTCTATTCCTTTCATTATATTGGTTATATCCGGCTGTATCGACAGGTATATACGGCGAATACATATTTTTCGGCTTTTTCGGTCTGCTGAATATAACGCAGAAAACAATAAATTCTATTATCCACACCGCATTGACAAAAAGCAGCGTTTTTAAATCCGAATATGTAAATCCGTCGCCTGCCAGATCGTACTTAGGCACAAGCTCCAGCTTCAAAGAATCTGCGGTAAACAGAATATTGCCGGCACTAAGCAGGATAAACATCAGAACAAAACCGATATTTCGGTGATCATTACCCGTATTGTACGCCGCAAGCATCACTACAAGCAGCGGTACTGCGGCAATGTTGCACACTATCAGCAAAAGCAGAAACCATATCAGATTATGGTCGGGCGCTTTGCCGTTCACCCTGCGGTAGGACATATCACTAGGCGTGAGCGTATTGCTCTCATAGCTGTAATCAAGTCCGGTGTATACCGCAAACTTATCCTCCGGCATCATATTTGCTATGTCGGACACTTTTTCAACCCTGCCGTTCTCGTCCACCGCCGCCACACGCAGCTTTGGATAAGCGTATACAAAATCCCGCGCATGATCATATTTAAAGGGAAAATAAAATTTATAATCCAGCGTATAAGCGTCGCCTGACATATAATAATCTGCGCTTCGCCAGCCATCCTCGTTATAGTTATATAAATGCTCCTCCCCGACTGCGTTTACCTCTTCAAGAAAAGCCTCGTATTTTTCTTCGGGAGTAAGCGTTTCCGACGACGCACCGCTGTCGCCGCAGGAGGAATCCGACGCGGAGTCAAGCTCGGTCACAGCTCCGCCGTGTGTATGACCCCAAAAAAACTCCCCCGTCTTTGGATTATCACGGTAATTCGGATCATCCTCGTCTATCTGCACCAGCACCTTCAAATTCATATCCGCAGGAAGATCAAGGCAATTAATTCTCAAGCATGGTCTTGCACGGCAGGAACTAAAAGACAGAGCGGCAAACAGTACCGTCGCAAACGCAATAAACTTTAGTTTTCGTTTCATAAATTCACCGTATAAAAAAGATCCCTTCCCCTCCATAGCGAGGGAAAGGGATAACAATCAATATTTAATTAAGCACAGGAAATCAGTTTATAACCGACTTTTAGAAAATCAGTTTATAACTGACTTTTCAGTTTCCTTGTCAAAGATATGGATTCTGTTAGGATCGATAGCCACCATGATCTCGTCCTGAGGTCTTGCGGTAGATCTGGGCGAAACTCTTGCGGTAAGCTGAATACCCTCGCAATTGAGATACAGGTATGTTTCAGCGCCCATCATTTCGGTTACTTCTACCGTAGTCTTGATAATACCGGTCTTAGCAGCAGAGAGGAACATCTCCTCGTCGTGGATGCACTCGGGACGAACGCCGAGAACTACCTCGTGATCTACCAGCGGCTCGAGAGCTTCTGGATCAGCCTTAGCCTCGGGAACCTCTACGGTGTACTTAACGCCTCTGGTAGTCTTGGTATCCTCAGAACCGAACTCTACGACATACTTACCGTTCTGCTTGAGAAGCTTGGCGTCTATGAAGTTCATCTGAGGCGAACCGATAAAGCCTGCAACAAACTGATTAACAGGATACTGATAGAGGTTTGTAGGAGAATCGATCTGCTGGATATAACCGTCCTTCATAACTACGATACGGTCGCCCATCGTCATAGCCTCTGTCTGGTCATGTGTTACATAGATAAATGTAGTACCGAGCTTCTTATGGAGCTTGGAGATCTCGGTTCTCATCTGAGCACGGAGCTTAGCGTCAAGGTTTGAGAGAGGCTCGTCAAGGAGGAATACCTGAGGCTCACGAACGATAGCACGGCCGAGAGCTACACGCTGTCTCTGACCGCCCGAAAGAGCCTTAGGCTTTCTGTCGAGCAGGTGAGCGATGTCGAGTACTCTTGCAGCTTCTTCTACCTTCTTAGCGATCTCGTCCTTAGGAACCTTGCGGAGCTTAAGACCAAAAGCCATGTTCTCAAATACCGTCATATGAGGATACAGAGCGTAGTTCTGGAAAACCATCGCGATATCTCTGTCCTTAGGAGCGATATCGTTAACGAGTCTGTCGCCGATATAAAGCTCGCCCTCGCTGATCTCCTCAAGTCCTGCGATCATACGCAGAGTAGTCGACTTGCCGCATCCGGAAGGACCGACCAGAATTATAAACTCCTTGTCCTTGATTTCAATGTTAAAGTCCGAAACTGCGATAACGCCGCCGGGATACTTCTTATAAATTTCTCTCAATGATACACTTGCCATTTAAATAGGACCTCCCTAAAAAATTATTTTGTGCTTGATCAATTAAGTCATAGCGGAGCGTATTTTATTCAGTTTTCTGCCCCACTTTTTCTATATTAATATCATAACAAATTTTTCATATAGTGACAAGAGTTTTTTTTACTAAACTTTTATCTTAGTCTTTATAAATTTTGACGAAAATCCAGCAGCAGTTTCCATGATTATCCACAGCAAGTGTTATCGACACAAAAGTTTTTCAACATCTTTGTGCATTATCTCTAAACACTCTCCCGGAGCAAGCGTTTCGTCCAGTTCGAGTGAACCTATCCTTATCCGCTTTAAAAATATCACCTTATTTCCAACGGATTCAAACATTCTTTTTACCTGATGAAACCTGCCCTCGCGAAGTACCAGCGTACAGGCAAAACCGTCAGCGGGGTCGGCAAAGCATTCGGCAGGCAAACATTTTTCAACATCAGTATTACCGTTTACGCCGTCAATAACTGCCCCCGCGGAAAAAATTTTTTCATATTTTTTGCTGTAGGGCTTCTCCAGCCGCACATAATATGTCTTCGGGACATGACGAGAGGGAGCAAGCATATTATGCGCCAGCTCCCCGTCGTCCGTTATCAGTACAAAGCCTTCCGTGTCCTTATCCAGCCTGCCCGCCGGAAAAAGTCCGCTTCTGCGGAGTTCTTCCGGCAGAAGCTCCAGAACCGTAGGGCTTGCCCCCTCTTTAGTAGAGCAGACATAGCCCTGCGGTTTATTAAGCATAATATACAGATGCTCCCTGAATATTATTTTCTGACCGTCGGCGTATACCTCGTCCGTTTCGGTATCCACCTTATAGTCGGCGCTCTTCACCGCCCTTCCGTTTACCGTAATCCTACCCGCTTTTATCAGCTTTTTCACGTCCGAGCGCGACAGATCGGTCCGCTGAGAGGATATATATCTGTCAAGCCGCATTGTTTTATTTCCCATATGCATATGATTATATCGCCTTTTATTCACCTTTCATTATTCCCTGCATAAATCCGTCAAGCTCCGTGCAGCACAGATCGCCTCCTACCAGCTCGCCTTCAAAGCCAATCAGGGTAAGATTCATGCATTCCTTATGTCCTTTATAATTATACACCGGATAGCAATAAATTTCAACCTCTTTTCCCTTAAATTTTGCAAGATCAAAGCCTTGCTCCTTCTGAAGCTCGTTATAAGCCTCGTACACGTCGTCAAATTCCTTCGGAACTACTGTTGTTTTATGCTCGGAGGGTTTTTCCGACGTTTCCCATCCCAGCTCAGCGATAAGCGCCTGACGCTGCTGCTCGGTCTTTACCTTGTATACCTTTCCTCCTCCTGCGGCGCGCACCACGCACAGTGCAACGACCAGAACGACTGCCGCAGCCACAGTAGCGACCGCAGCCAGAGCCACGCCTTTTTTCAACTTTACGGTTTTAACAAACATTATATTTCCCTCGTTTCTGAATTAGTTTGCTAATCTATATGCGAAACAAGCCGTGTATATAACTCTTTATGGCAGAAAATCATATGAATTGTGCAAAACAACCAAAAGAGCAGCTTGGAATTGATATAAACTAACGATTTTGATTTTTTTGCTCAAAATGTCTTTGACAATTTCAAATTATGTGGTAAAATATATAGTAGGTAACACTATGTGAACTATTCACAGCTTGCCGTTTTGTTGGCGCACTGATTTTCGCAGCGTTGACATTATGCGACAGGCTCTTATATCCGCCGCATATAAAATCGGCAGTCTGTGAGGGAAGGGGCTGATCCGTAATGACATGGCGGCGTCTGCACGGTTTGCACAGTGCCTTATGAATAACTTCGTTTTTCCGTTTCCGTACGTCATCGGCATCGGATAAATATACGAAAGGGGCAGAAAAAACTTATGTCAAAAATTATTGCAGTAACCTCCGGTAAAGGAGGAACAGGCAAATCTTCCATCAGCGCCTGCCTTGGCTACGCGCTCGCTAAACAGGGAAACAGAACTCTTATCATTGAGCTTGATTTCGGTCTGAGATGTATGGACATAATGCTCGGTATGCAGGGCAATATCACTTACGACTTAGGCGACGTTCTTGAAGGTACCTGCGATGTATATAAGGCAACTACGACCGTAAAGCTTGCGTCAAATCTTTCGGTACTCTGCGCTCCGTCCGACCCGTTCGTACAGCTCAAGGCTGAGGATATCGAAAAGATCACTTCAGAAATGAGAAAGTATTTTGAATATATAATCATAGATACGTCCGCAGGTATTAACGGATCGGTATTCGATATAGTTACTAATTCAGACCTTATCCTTATCGTTACAACTCCCGATCCGGTATGCGTAAGAGACGCAAGGATGATGTCGGACGAGTTTTACAAGAGAGGAAATCAGAAACAGCGCCTTGTTATCAATAAGGCAAGCAAAAGAATTTTTGAATACGACGACATTGACGATCTCGACGCCATAATAGATACCGTAGGCGTACAGCTACTCGGAGTTATCCCCGAGGACTCGGCTATACCGCTTGCTACGGGCAAGGGCGCTCCGCTTTCGTCAAGCTCTATGGGTTTCCTCGCTTTCTCCGCAATTTCAAGAAGAATCAAGGGAGAACATATACCGCTTTCTATCAAGCCATAATACTCACAGCATAACAGGCGGGTACATCGCCGCATTAATTCTAGGGGGGAATTATCGTTGAACATCGCACTGATCGCACATGATACAAAGAAAGAACTTATGGTTCAGTTCTGTATTGCTTACTGCGGTATCCTAAGCAGAAATACGCTCTGCGCTACAGGCACTACAGGTAAGCAGGTCGCAGAAGCTACCGGTTTGAAGATACAAAGGTATATGAGCGGCGTTCAGGGCGGCGCACAGCAGATATCCGCTCGTATTTCATGCAATGAGATCGACCTGCTCCTCTTTTTCAGAGATCCCATATCGGCTAAACCTCACGAACCGAACGAGGCAAATCTGCTTCGTCTTTGCGACGTACATAACGTACCCGTAGCTACGAATATCGCTACAGCCGAGGCTCTTATCCACGCTCTCGACCGCGGCGACCTTGACTGGAGAAATATCGTAAACCCGACGGTACATTGATTTATATATAACTATACATTTTTAAAGGCGGCGACGAGGGAGAGTAGCTTGTCGGAGAGCGCTAAGCGAGGACGGTACGGTGAAAGCGTCTGCACTCACGATATGCAAAGGACACCCTTATGAGCCTGCGCCTGAAGAAAAAAGGGCGTGCGTATCCTCTGCGTTAAAGAGATGATAAGCGGTCGGAGCTTGATTTTACGGCTTCGGCAATAAGGGTGGTATCACGACTTTTATCGGTCGTCCCTATATTCGGGGACGGCTTTTTTATTTTTGGAGGTATCGATATGGAAACATACATCGTAGCTTTACTGTCTGCAATAGGGGTTGTACTTGTAATCGGACTGGTTCTTATAATATATTTTGTCTGTACAAGGAACAGTAAAATCTGTCTCTTATACACATCTCCGAGCCCACGAGACCGGAGC
>ERZ1027125.268-NODE-268-length-25153-cov-11.259543_pt1 | contig 25153 bp, 20 predicted proteins | sample MGYA00519249_ERZ1027125 | MGnify/ENA primary metagenome ERZ1027125 (study PRJEB26926, sample SAMN06164580) | human gut metagenome | biome: ENVO:00009003; feature: ENVO:2100002; material: ENVO:00002003 | host: Homo sapiens | place: USA | collected 2012 ... | reverse complement strand
TTTCAAACGCGAACCCAGCCACGCGGTTCGCGTTTGAGAGCTTGTCAAAAAGACTATTTTGACAAGCTCAATCCCTGAGCCCTTGCGGGCTCAGGGATGAAAAGGCGTATTATGATGTTAGCGGATGGGGAGCTTGAGGTCCGTCCAGCCGGAGACGTCGCACTGGCCTTCCTTGTTTCTGCCGAGGGCGATGAGGGTGCCGTCTGCCTTCAGGCCGAGGGTGTGATGCTTTCTGCAGCTCACAGCCACGATGCCGCTCCAGTTGGCGCAGTCGCCCTGCTCATAATCCAGCTTGCCGGCGGCAACAACGGTGCCGTCCGCCTTCAGGCCGACCGTGTAGCCGGTGCCGCAGCTGACAGAGACGATGTCCGTCCAGTCGGAGACGCCGCACTGACCCTTGTCGTTGCTGCCCGCAGCGACGACGGTGCCGTCTGCCTTCAGGCCGATCGAATGCGTGCTTCCGGCAGCGAGGGAAACGATGCCGCTCCATTCGGAGACATCGCAGCGGCCGCCGGACTTGTCGCCGAGCGCGACCACGGTGCCGTCTTCCTTCAGGCCGAGCACATGGTCATCGCCGCACTGGATGGCAACGATGCCGCTCCACGCGGAGACACCGCTCTGACGGTATGCGTTGTTGCCGACGCAGACAACCGTGCCGTCCGCCTTCAGACCGACCGTGAAAGAGCGGCCGCAGCTGATGGCGACGATGTCCGTCCAGTCGGAGACGTCGCACTGACCGTCGCTGTTGCTGCCCGCAGCGACCACGGTGCCGTCTGCCTTCAGGCCGACCGTGTGGCGCTCGCCGCAGCTCACAGCCACGATGTCCGTCCAGCCGGAGACATCGCACTGACCGTCGCCGTTTTCACCGGCGGCAGCGACCGTGCCGTCTGCCCGCAGGGCAACGGTGTGGTTCCAGCCTGCCGCGATCGTTTCACGGGCATACTTGCCTTCGAGCTGGCGAGCCGCGGCGTCCTCTGCGCGGGCGGCTGCGTCCTTATAATTGCCGAGTGCCGTAAAAGCGGCGATCGCGCCGTCATAGTCCTCGGCAGCCAGCATCTTTTCCGCTGCGGAATAGTTCGCGGACGGGACGATGACCTTCACAACGACCAGCGCGATGGCGAGCACTGCCACCGCAATGCCGATCACAAGGCCGGTCTTTTTGCTTTTGTTGTTTGCCATTTCAGAAAAGCTCCTTTTTTGTTTTTGTGAAATTGGGATGCGGAATGAGCAAAGGCCCTCCGGCCTTGTTCATAAGGTCAGTCTGCGGCCGCGGCCGCAGAAAATACCGCAAGGGAAAAGCACGGTTCTATCCGAAAAATAAAACCATGCTCTGACTGCGGTATGCCGGGGGCGCGGACAGCATCTGCAAAACGGAGCCCCCAAAACGGTTAAATATTCAAAATGCGCACGCAGCATACAAAGCGCCCGCCGGAGGCTTCCGCCCGAGCGGGTGCTTTGCTGCACGCCCAGTCATTGTACGGATTCCGGCCGCATTTGTCAAGCCCTTCTGAAAATTAAAAAAATGACTGAAAATACAAGACGAATCGCCGTTCCGGTTTTGCGGAAAGCGGCGCACCGGACGCCGCCGCGGCCATCGCGCAGACGGCGCGGCCGGAGCCTCCGGCATTCCGATATACAGAAAAAATGAATTTTAGGAAGCTGCGCACAATTCGGCAAACAGCTTCGGCGGAAAAGATCCGCCGAAGCGCGCGCCGCATCACGCAGCCTTTTCAAACGCGAACCCAGCCCCCGCGGTTGTGCTCGCTGCACGACAGGGAAGAGTCCGGAAATGCCGGCAGCTCAGGCGAACGGGTTTTCTGTGGGATACGGGAGGGATTTCGGCTGATTATAGGCAATATCGCCCACGCCGAGGAACGTGAAGACCTCGAACAGAAGCTTGCCGTAGTGACCGAAGGCCACCGCGCCGTGGTGCGGATAGCGCTTCTGGACAAGCACGTGGCGGTAGAAGCGGCTCATCTCCGGGATGGCGAAGATGCCGATGCCGCCAAAGCTGCCCGTATGCACCGGCAGAATTTCACGCTACGACCGTATGATCCAAAAGCGCGAAGAAGAAATCACTGCGGCAAAAAAACAGATCGAAGAACTGCAAAATATTTCCGCCGTCCTGCGAGATCGGCAAACAAAGCTCAAACGGGATATCGGCATGATCGACGACATTCTGGCTGAGGGCACCATGACGGAAGCGCACCTTCGGATGCTGGTCGAAAAGATCTATGTGCAGGAGACGGACGGGAAGCTCAGCCTGGACATTCAGCTCAAAGCACCGTTCCGCACACATCTGGATGTCTATGAAAATGGGACGCTCACGGAGCGGTATGGTGCGCTGGATTTTGACTGGGATCGGCTGGCGCGGCTGCTCTACGGCGACGGAATCGCGGGGTAAAAGGTTATGGCAATGCGGGTTTGGCTCTATGCGCGGCTCTCCAACGACGATGACCTGGCGCAGAATTCCCTGCAAAATCAGCAGGAGATCTGCCGTGCCTTTGCGGAAAAGCAAAGCTGGACGATCGTCGGCAGTGCCGCTGATGATAACATCAGCGGCATGAATTTCAGCCGCCGTGGGCTGGATATGCTCACAGCGGCGGTTCAGGCAAAACAGGTTGATGCAGTTCTCGTGAAAGACCTTTCAAGGCTGGGTCGTCACCGAACCCAAACCGCATTGTTTATCGACTTCCTGAGACAGCAGCAAGTGCGGGTCATCTCCGCAACGGAAGGTGTGGATACTTTCTGCGAAGAAGACGATCTCATGATCGGTGTCCGCGGATTGATGAATGATTATTACGCGAAGGATATTGGCAAAAAGATTCGAGCAGGATACCGTCAGAAGCAACAAGAGGGGCTGGTGATCACGCCGCCCTTCGGATACTGGAAGGATCGAAATACAAATCAGGTTTTGGTGTATCCGGAAGCGGCGGAGACGGTACAGCTTATCTACGCTCTGTATTTACAGGGCTGCGGACAGAAAGAGATCACCCGGTGGCTTAATACTGAGGGGCGAAAAACACCGGCGCAGCTCCGGGCTGAATGGTGCGGCAAAGAAGTCCGGCATACGCACAAAACCCGTGACGGTCAGTTCCTATGGACATATGCCAGTGTGAAAAACGTGCTGGCGGAGGAAGCCTATACCGGCGTTCTGGTCAATCACCGCAGGGAATATCTCGGCGGCAAAGCGCGAGCTGTCTGCGAAGCGGACTGGCTTCGTCACGAGAATTTCTATCCGGTTATCATTGAAAAAGCAATCTGGCAGCAAGTCCAGACGCGGCTGAAACAGCAGGCGCGTCCGGCGGTCAACAATCGTACAAAGCACCGTTATGCCGGGCTACTGACCTGTCAGGAATGTGGGAACGTATTCAGTCCCATGATCCGTTACTGGAACGGCAGCCGCCGTGTGGAATACGTCTGCCGGGGCTACCAGCGGAACGGGAAAGGCTATTGCAGCTCTCACCGCATTCATGAAGAAGTTCTGGATAAAGCTGTCTGGGATGATACAGAAAAGCTGCGGGAACAGTATGCAGCGGAACTAAAAAAGGTCACACAGTTGCAAAAACAGTGGGCGTTGAGGAAGCCGGTCCTCGACGCCCACTGTTTGACTTTGCAGAAAGAAATTTTGAGATTGGAGCAGGAGATTGACGGGATTGTGATGGAAAAACCAAACTGCGACAGGCGTTCATCTGTTCATGAAATCAGCGCTGAAATATGAGTTGATGTCACCTCTATGAACCCCTGCGTGCAAGAACTTTATTTTTCGGAAAGTTTCTAAAAATGTATGAAGCATGGCTCTATTCGTTGAATAGAGCCATACAAAGTTGGTGGTGCGCCAGACAGGACTTGAACCTGCACGCTTGCGCAATGGAACCTAAGGGTGACGTCACTTTAGTGAAAGGTTTCCTGTTTGTCAGCGGCAATAAGCAATTCGTTTTCGGCGTCGTTTTGCGTATTATAGTCAATTTGCTTCTGCATTCAAACCATAACTGCCGGCAGTGTCTATGTTTCCTTGACAGGCACACACTGCCGGCAGTTTATATACAAAAATTACGGCAGACATATGGTATGTCCGCCGGAATTTTCTATAGGAGCACAAAATGCAGAGAGTCTGGATTTTTTATATGATGGCCCTGAACAGCATAAAGCTGTCGTTAAAAATCGAACATATAGTTTTCGAGCTGCTGGGCGCTGAGGATGGAGTCGCTGTCCAGTCGGCGCTGGCGCAGCGTCTTGTCACTGTCAAGCAGCGCACAGTAGAGCACGTCCGTGACATAGAGGAAAATCAGATTGTTGGACAGGGACAGGGCATTTTGCGTCGTGATCTTATCGCTGATGATGAATTTGTAATCGATCAGCTCGGTGAGCTTGGGCGAGTCATAGCTGGTAATGGAGATGATGGACGCGCCCTTTTCGTGGCAGATGTTGATGGACTGATAGAGCTCGCGCGTGAGGAGCGAGGGCGCGATGATCAAAATGAGGTCCTCCTTGCCGACGCAGCGCGAGAAGATGCGCAGGTCGCTCGCCGCCTTCACGGACTTTGCGTACAGCCCGACCATGCTGAGGCGAAATTCCAGATCCTCCGCCACAAAGCAGGCATAGGACGGCGAAAAGATATAGATATGCGCGGCTTTGCGCATGGCGGCGGCGGCACGCTGGACAAGCTGCTCGTCCAGCATGGCGGTTGTGTTGACCAGCATATTGCGGTAATCACGGCTGATCGCACCGACCAGAGCGTCTGAGTTGTCGGCGTCGGATTCGCGCATGGAGTTAAAAAAGTTTTCCTGCGCAAGGGCGATCTTGAACGCGTTGAAGCCTTTGAAGCCGATTTTTTTGCAAAAACGGTTGATGCTCGCCTCAGAGGTGTTTGTATTCTGGGCGATGGTGGTGATGGTGCTTGCAACAACGGCGTCGGCATTATGGATGACGTATTGTGCGATCTCATTTTCGCTGACCGTAAAGCTCTGCTGCATGGCAACAATTTTCGAAATGACGGGAGATACCATAAATGAATCCTCTTTCAAGAGCAAAATGTTCTCTGATAAGTTTGTTTCTTATATCATACCCTACGAGCCAATAAAATGCAAATCCATTCTGGTCATTTGAATTGTGCAAATTCTCTAAAAAGGAATCTTGTAATTTGTGTGAAATTAATTTCCAAAAATATTGACACGAAATGAAAATATTGATAGTATTCTATTGCAATCACGCGATGAACTTTGTCATCTTTTCAAAAAATATGAAAATATCTTTCAAAATCGATCAAATAGACGACAAATACTGGAAAATACAACGGAAGCCAAAGACGGAGGTGCTTTATGGCGGGAGCAATCTATAATCGGGAATTTGATGTTGTGATCTGCGGCGGAGGCGTGTCCGGCTGCACTGCGGCGATCGCGGCGGCGCGCAGCGGCGCGAGCGTTCTGGTCGTCGAGCAGAACGGCTATCTGGGCGGAAGTCTGACGGCGTGCGGCGTCGGACCGATGATGACCTTTCACGCCGGTGAGAAGCAGGTCATCCGCGGCATCATGCAGGAGCTGGTAGACGCGCTCAAGGCGCGCGGATGGTCCTCCGGTCATGTTGCCGACACGAAGCAGTATACCAGCACGATCACGCCGTTTTCCGCAGAGGGGCTGAAGCTGATTCTGGATGAAAAGCTCCGGCAGGCTGGCTGCGAGGTCCTGTTCCATACCTTCCTGGGGCACGTGAACGTGGAGGACGGAGCGATCTGTTCGATCACGGTGTGCAACAAGGACGGGCTGCATGAGCTTTCCGGCAGGGTGTTTGTGGACGCGACAGGCGACGGCGATCTCGCGGCATGGTCCGGCGAGACGATGACCAAGGGACGCCCGGAGGACGGAGCCGCCCAGCCGATGACCATGAACGTCAAATACTGCGGCGTAGACACGGAGCGGCTCAAGAGCTACGTTCTGGCGCACCCCGAGCGCTTTTTCCGGCTGGCGCCGCACATGGAGCTGTTCCGGGTCACGGGAGCGGTCGATCTGGAGGGCTTTGACGAGGAGTTCAAGCAGGCAAAGCGGGAAGGTCGCCTCTCCATCAGCCGCGAAAACATCCTGATGTTCGGCACGGGACGCGACGGCGAGTACATTTTGAATACGACCCGCATCGTGGAGCACGACGCGACCGACGCAGTCAGCCTCAGCGAGGCGGAATATCTCGGAAGGAAGCAGTGCGCGGAGCTAGATGCGTTCGTACATGAGACCGTACCGGGCTTTGAGCGTGCGATGGTCGAGTTTACAGGACCGTCTGTCGGTGTTCGCGGCTCGCGCCAGCTGGTCGGAAGGTATACGCTGACGGCGGAGGACATTCTGGAGTGCAAGAGCTTTCCGGACCGCATCGCGCACTCGTCCTACCCGATCGACATCCACAACCCGAAGGGCGAGGGGACCGCGAGCCGGTTCGTCAGCCGCCCGGGGAGCTATTATTCTCTGCCGTATGCCATCATGGTCGGGCAGAAGACGAAAAACCTTCTGGTGACGGGGCGTTGCGTTTCGGCAACCTTTGAGGCGCAGGCTGCGATCCGCACGACGCCGACTGTCGGCGCGATGGGGCAGGCTGCCGGAATCGCGGCGGCGATGGCTGCGAAGGAGCGCACCGATATTGCAGATGTGGACATTGCCCGGCTTCAGCAGACGCTGGTACAGCAGGGGGCGTATCTGGAGCTGTAAAATGCGCTGAGAACGGTTCTTAAATGCGTGGAGCATTGAGAATAGATGAAAGAAAGAATTATGGAGGTTCAAGAAATGGCAACAATTCAGGCAATCGGCATTTTCCTGATCTTCGCGGCTTGTGTGGTTCTGATGATGACCCGCAAGCTCCCGACGATCCTGGCACTGCCCATCATGGCGATCGGCATTTCGCTGGTCGCAGGCATCCCCTTCGTTTCGTCCGACTCGGACACGTTCTCGATCGCAAAGGACGTTCTGGAGGGCGGCGCGATGCGCATGAGCACCGCGATCGCAGGCTTGATCTTCGGCGGCTGGTTTGGCAAAATCCTGACCAAGGTCGGTATCACCCACACGATCATCCGTAAGGCTGCCGAGCTGGCAGGCGACAAGCCGCTTCCCATCGCGCTGGCGTTCCTCGTTGTCTGCTCACTGATCTTTGCCGCGTCCAACGGTCTCGGCATGGTCATTCTGGTCGGCACGATCATCATCCCCATCATGATCTCCGCAGGCGTGAGCCCGATGACCGCAGGTGCGGTGCTGCTGTTCTCCAACGGCATCGGCGTTACCTTTAGTGTCGGCACGCTCGGCGTTTACATCGACACGCTCGGTCTTCCGCTCGAGACGGTCACGTCCTATTCCTGGCTGTGCGCGATCCCGCTGATCGTGGTTGCTGTCGCATGGATCGTTTTCTCTATCCAGCGTGACTCCAAGACCCGCAAGGCATGGGCAATGCCCGCCGCAGAGAGCGGCAGTGAGAAGAACGTCCGCGCCATCGCGCTGATCAGCCCGCTGGTCCCGGTCGTGCTGGTCTTCGCATTCAAAATGCAGCTGGTCCCCTCAATCCTGATCGGTATTGTCGTGGCGCTGATCCTTTCCACGCCCAAGAACGCGGTGCAGGTCGTTGCCGGTGCGTTTGTGGAAGGCATTCAGGAGACTGCCGGCGCGACCGCGCTGATGATCGGAATCGGCATGACGCTGAAGGCGGTCATGGCGACCGAGGTCGCTGCGGTTCTGTCTCCGGTCATCAATGCGATGATCCCGCAGAGCAAGATTGCGTACATCCTGATTTTCGGTCTGCTGAGCGTTCTGGCGATCTATCGTGGTCCGCTGAACGTCTGGGGTCTTGGCAGCGGCATCGTTGCGCTGCTTGCGGCATCCGGCATGAACCCCGTTGCTGCGATGGTCGCTCTCCGTCTTGACTCCAACGTGCAGGCGGTCTGCGACCCGACCAACTCGCACAACGCATGGGTCTCCGACTTTACGAAGATTGACGTCAACGAGTATCTGAAGAAGACGATCCTCTGGATCATGATCTCCACGCTTGTGGGTCTGGTCGTGGCCAGCTTCATCGTCACGCTGTAATTCATTTTCCTGTATGCCGGTGCAGACCTCTGTGCTGTGCCGGCATACAGGCGCATTTCTACCCGGAGGTATATCATGAACAAGAAAGTCAGGATCGGCATCGATGTCGGCGGCACGTTTACGGACGCCGTCGTGATCGACGCCGAGACCTATGAGGTGATCGCAAAGCGCAAGATCCCGACGACGCACAAAGAGGGCGTCGCACGGGGCGTTGTGCAGATCATTTCTACCCTGATGGAGGAAAACAAAATTGCGCCGGAGGATGTTGCATTCATCGCCCACGGCACGACGCAGGCGACGAATGCGCTGCTGGAGGGCGATGTCGCAAGCGTCGGAATCATCGGCATGGCGACTGGCATAGACGCGCGCGGCGCGCGCGGCGAGACAAACGTCGGAGACATTGAGCTCGCGCCCGGAAAATATCTGAAAAGCGTACAGACCTTCCTCGACAGCAAGACGCTTACGGATGAGAGCATCCGAAGCGCGGTCGACACTCTGCGCGGACAGGGTGCGCAGGTGATCGTCGCCAGCGAGGCGTTCAGCGTTGACAATCCGGAAAATGAGCTTCGTGTGACGGCGCTTGCTGAGCAGGAGGGGCTTTATGCGACCGGCGGACATGAGATCAGCCAGCTCTACGGTCTGAAAATGCGCACCCGCACGGCGGTCGTGAACGCCAGCCTGATTCCCAAAATGATGGAGACGGCAAACATGACCGAGGCGGCGGTCCGCGACACGAAGATCCAGTCGGACCTGATGATCATGCGCTGCGACGGCGGCGTGATGAGCATCGAGGAGGTGCGCAAGCGCCCGATCCTGACCATGCTGTCCGGTCTTGCCGCCGGCGTCGCCGGCGCGCTGATGTACGAAAAGGTGTCCGACGGAATTTTCTTTGAGGCAGGCGGCACCAGCGTTGACATCAGCGTCATCAAAAACGGCAAGGTCATGATCAAGTATGCGCAGGTCGGCGGACACAAGACCTATCTTCAGAGTTTGGATGTCCGCACGCTCGGCGTGGCGGGCGGCAGCATGATCCGCGTCTGCGACAAAAAGATCGTGGATGTCGGTCCGCGCAGCGCACACATCGCAGGCATGGACTATGAGTGTTTTGCGCCGGAGGGAGGTATCACCGGCGGAAGCATCCGACAGATCGCGCCTCGAGCGGACGACCCGTGCGAATATGTGATCCTGGATGATGTGAGCGGGCGCTCCTATTCCTATACGCTCGCGGGCGCGGCGAATCTGCTCGGCTACGTGCCGGAGGAGGATTACGCACACGGTGTCGCCGCCAGCAATGAGGCGGCATGGGCGGCGCTTGGAGTATGGCTCGGGATCAGCGGGCGCGACGCGGCGCGTCAGGTCATGGATCTGGCGATGGCGAAGCTCTCTTCCGTCGTGGAGGAGCTGATCGCAGAATACGGGCTGGACCGGAATTTCACGACGTTGGTCGGCGGCGGCGGAAGCGGCGCCGTGATCGTCAATGCGTTGGCGGAAAAGATGGGCGTCAGGTGCAAAATGGCAAAGAACGCGCCCTATATCTCCACCATCGGCGTCGCGCTCGCGATGGTGCGCGAGCAGATGGAGCGAACGATCGCTAATCCGACGGATGAGGACATCAAGCGCATCCGCGCGGATGTGATCGAAAAGATCGTCCGTTCCGGCGCGAAGGAGGAGACCGTCGACGTTGCGATCGAGATCGACGCCCAGAAGAACATTCTGCGCGCGATCGCGACTGGCGCGACGGAGCTTCGGCAGAAGAGCCTCGGCGCGACGGAGCTGACACGCGAGCAGCTCACACAGATCGCCGCGGATTCGCTCGGCATTGCGGCGAAGGACGTCTCCTACTGCGCAGGCACTGGTCGGTGGAATCTGTTTGAAGGGCAGACGCAGAAAAAGCTGCTTGGCTTCATCAAGCTGAAGAGCACTGCCGTCGCAGTCCTGGACCGCGAGGGCGTCGTCCGGCTGCGCAAGGAGAAGGGCAGCTTCATGACGTTTACCCGGGCGGAGCAGGATTCGCGCTTCCGCCGCTTCCTGGACGAGAACACGACCTATTCGGACGCGAATGCGACGATCCCGAAGGTCTTCGTGTTCTACAAGGAAAAAATGCTCGATCTGACCGGAATGCAGACCGCGGAGCAGCTCTATTCCATTTTGAATGTGGAAACGGAGATGCTCGCACCGGAGGAACAGCTTCTGGCAGTCGCCTATAAATAAAACGAGAGGAAGGGAGCGTCGTATCGATGGAGGACCGGATCCTCGCCATGTGCGAGCTGTCAAACGATCTGCTGTTTCATAAGATTCCGCGAGAGCGGCTGGGCTATTATGTCGATGCCTCGCTCGAAGCGGGGCGGAGCGCCGCGAAGTGCTTCTCCGGAAGAAGCATCCGCGAGCTGTATGAGGAATATGGCATTGCGATCCGCCACGCCGGAAGCGGAAAGGGCAGCTTCGGCGTGACCCTGCGCGGACAGGCAGTCCTGAGCGAAACGGAATGTGCGGTGGAGGTTTATGATGAATCCATCCGCACGCTTGCGGAGAGCAGCCGCTATCAGGGACGCACGCTGACAATGGATGAAGCGTTGGACGCGCATCTGGCACATGAATTTTTCCACTTCTGGGAGTTTCATGAGCACAGCTCCATCGTGGACCGGCTGGAAGGCGTGACCTCCTTTTCTCTTTTCGGATGGAAGCGAACTGCGCACATTCACCGGTGCGGCGAGATCGCGGCGCACGCCTTCGCAAAGCAGGTCACCGCGCTGCCGGAGCTTCCGAATCTATACGACTATCTCTATCTGATACATACTGGCAAGATGACGCCCGCGGAGTTCGATGCACTGCTCGCTCGAATGCGGGCAATGCTCGGAGCGGACGAAGAAAAAGAAAACATACGATCTATGGAGGGATCAGGAACATGAAGAAGCGACTTATCATGCTGCTGGCGCTTGTAATGCTGTTTGCGGCGTTTTCCTGCCCGGCACTGGCTTCTGAGCCGTGGGATCTTCTGAACAGCGACCTTTCCGAAGACTATACGTCTGCGTGGAAGGTTTCCGGCGGAAGCTTCGGCGGAGCGGTGACGCAGGAGGACGGCTATGTCAGCATCGTCAAGGGCGACGACAAAACGGTCAGCTCCCCGACCGGCGGCGCATATACCTGGCTGGTGCCGCAGAGCCTGACGCTGCCCGAAAGCGGAAAGCTCACTGCAGAGGTGACGCTGCGCGCGGGTGCGGCGGTCGATGCGGACAAGTACGGTGAAATCTCCGTGCGCTTCGGCAAAAACGCAAACGATACGAACGGAAAGCTCTATCCCGTATTTATCAAGTACGGCGCGGCAGACGGCTGGATCGCGCCGTATTCGGACGGGACAGGCGCCTACGCGCTGGACACCACGCTCTGGCATAATTACGGTCTTGTGATCGATCTGGAAAGCCAGACGTACAACATCTATATCGACGGTGCGCTGGTGCTGAAAAACATTCCGGCGACCACCTATAAGGGCGGAAACCTCTTCCGGATCGGCGCTGACAACAATGCCCGCTGCGATCTGGACGTCTGTTCTGCCCGCATGGGATCCGGCGACCGGTCGGAAAGCCTCTCGGGCGCGATCCTTTTTGAGGACGATTTCTCCAACGGCGACGGCGCGTGGACTCCGAATCTTGAGAACGCATGGTCTGTTCAGGATGGGGTTTATACACAAAATCAGGCATCAGGCACATTGAGCTATGCGGGCGACGAGGTATGGACGAACTATTCCGTGGAAGCGGACATCACTGCCCCCTCAGGCTCCAGCGGCACCGTGATGTTGGTCGGCCGTGCGACCGATGCGGGACGTTATTATGGCGCGTGGACAAATGGAAAGCTTTCTATCCAGCGCCGTTTTAACAGCAGTTCTTCTGCAAAGCAGCTCACTTCTATGAGCCTCTCCATGGATTACAGCTCCGTGCATCGCTGGCGGCTTGATTTCGTCGGCCAGACGATCTCTCTCTACATTGACGGCGAACTGAAGCTGGAGTATACTGATACCGACAATGCGTTCCCGAACGGAAAGATCGGCTTCGGCACGAATAAGACCAAGGGCTTTTTTGACAATGTGATCGTCCGCTCCCTTGCAACACCCAGAGCAGCGCTCTCGCTTACGACGCCGGCGGACTATCAGGTCATTCAGAGAAACACCGAAACGCAGCGCGCGGATGTTGCACTTTCGGGCGAGCTGAATATGACAGAGCCTGCGTCGATTCAGGCGCGTGTGATAGCGTTTGACGCGCAGGACGACGCGGAGCCCATCGTGGACTGGACGACCGTTGCGGAAAACGTCAGCGGCGAGTGGACCGGAACGCTGAAGGATGTGCCGCAGGGCAGATGGTATCGCATTGACCTCCGTGCAAGCAGCGCCGAAGGCAATATCGTCGCCGAGGCAGCTGGCGAAACGCGCTGGGGCGTCGGCATCAACATTCTCTGCATCGGGCAGTCCAACATGGTCGGTCAGGGTGCGGCACCGTATACCGAGGCAAACGACCTTGCGGCAAACTGCCGCTGGGGGCAGTGGAAGCATCTGAAGGACCCCTATGACGGCGCGGGTGCGTCGATCGTTCCGGCGATGGTCAATGCGCTGATCGACGAGCTTCAGCTTCCGGTCGGCGTGGTCCCGGCAGCCTATTCCGGCTCCGGTCTGCATACGCCCAATACGAATCACGGCAAAACACAGTATTGGATGTTCCTGGATGAGAACAACCACTTTAATACCGGCACGCTTTACGGCCGCGCCATCACGCGCGCCAGAGACGCGGGCGGCGTAGAGCTCGTGGTCTGGAACCAGGGCGAGACGGACGGTGCGCTCAGCGTGTCGAAAGAAGATTACAAGCAGGATATGCAGGTGCTGCTCAGCCGTTTGCGCGAGGATCTCGGCGTTTCCGATCTGCCGCTGTTCCTGTGCCAGATCGGCACGCACGCGGAAAATATCTCCAACAACGAAGCCTATACGGGCATCCGTAGCGCCCAGCTGGAGCTGGACGACGGTAAGAATTTCTTCCTTGCGGCGACCGAGATGGAGTTTGAGCGCAAGGACACCGCACATTACAAGACACCCGGTCTCAATGAGATCGGCAGACGCGTCGCAAATGCCATGCTTTACCATTATGGTAAGAGCACCTATTACCGCGGACCGTCCATCGTATCCGCTGCTTACGCGGATACGTCGCGGAAGATCATCGATGTGACGATCACCCACCGCGGCGGCACGGACATCGGCACATCGGAGCGGGACTATACCGGCTTCCTCGCGTTGGACAACGCCGACACGGCGGAGATCGTAAGCGCAGTCCGTCTGAACGAGACGACGATCCGCCTGACCCTTGCGCAGTCGATCGCCGGAAGCGGCTCGCTTCGGTATCTCTACGGTCTGAATCCGGATGTGTCGAACATCGTAAAGGACAATACCGCAATGCAGCTGCCGCTGGAGGGGACGACCGACGCACTGCCGATCGGCAATGACGCGCCGTTCGTCAACACGTGGGACATCGTGGACCACGATATGGCGCAGTGGGACAGCGAAAACTGGCGCTCGTCCACTAAAACCGGTACGATCACGCAGAAAGACGGCTATGTCAACATCAAGAAGGACAACTCCTGTGCGCTTGCCTCTGCAAGCAAATATCACTGGGTGGTCTCGCCAGCCGGTCTGGCGCTCCCGCGCAGCGGATTTACCTTCCAGACAGAGGCGCGCGTCGCCGGAGCAGTGGACGCGGCTGCAAATGAGATCGCAGTCCGCATGGGCGTGAACAGCGAGGATCTGAACGGCAAGATCGGCTCGATCTTCCTGGGCTATGGCGAGGAGGGCTTCGTCAGCACCTCCGCCTCCGGCACCGGACGCTATGTCATGCAGCTGAACACCACCGTCTGGCACACCTATACGATGGTCGTCCGTCCGGACGGCGACGGCTTCGTCTTCGACCTCTATGTCGACAACACACTCGCGTTTGACAGCGCGCCCCTGACGACCTATAAGGGCGGCGATCTGCTCCGCTTCGGTGCGGACAACAGCGGACGCTGTGATCTGGATGTCCGCCATGTGCGTGCGGGCAGCGGTGAAATTCTGCCGGAAGGCGTTTCGCCCGCAAGACTTCGGAGCGTGACGCTTTCGGAGAGCACACAGAAGGAAAGCGAAGAGAAGAAGGTCACCGTCACGGTGACCGGCGAGCAGTTCACGGACGGCGATAAGGTCGTGCTCACGCTGTTGGATTCCAAGAACAATGCGCTGAACGTGACTGCTGCCGGCAGCTTCCATGAAAATGTTGCGCAGGTCGAAATGACCTTCCCGGCGGGGCTCCCGGTCAATGACTGCTATGTTCGCGCGGAGGCGAACGGACGCACGGCGTATTCCGCCGCGTATATCATCACTGCCGACCGCGAGGCACCCGTTTTCCCGACCTTCGAGGCAAAGGCATACACGATCGAGCTGGAGGATTATCTCTACAACCCGACGCAGGAGTTCAATTTCCCATGCGTGGTCGACACGAAGGACCACCCGGTCAGCAACGCGATGGGCGACTACCGCTATTATCTGTTCTACGCGCCGCATGACGCTCCAGCGGGCAACTGTGTTGCAGCCTCCAATTCGCTGGACGGTCCGTGGACGGAGTACAGCGCGAACCCGGTCATCTCCAAGGTCTGGCAGAAGGAGGACGGCAGCGGGAACTATTACAGCGTTTCGCACGTTTCCTCGCCGCACGTGATGTGGAACGACGGCATCGGCAAGTATGTCATGTATTTCCACGGCGAGAACCCGACGACCCGCTATGCGACCTCGGACGATCTGATCAACTGGACCTACGGCGGCGTCTGCGTCAATGCAAACGACTTCTCACCCACCGGCAGCGGCTTGAACGAGGCGAGCTATGCCCGCGTCTTCGAGCACAAGATCCCGGGGCTTGGAAATAAGTACATCATGCTGCTCATGGTCACGGGCTCCGCGACCGGCGGTCACCGCAACATCTACTGGGCGTATTCCACGGACGGCTTTGACTGGACACCGGTCCAGACGCCACTGCTGAATCCGGATATGGACGCACAGTACATGAACAATTTCTCCGGTCCGTACTTCATGGAGTGGGATGTGAATGGCGAGACGCGCTATTTCGTGATCTGCCACGCATCCTCCGGCGAGATCTATGCGTTCGAAGTCGGTGCGGCGTTGGACGAGGTGATCCCGTGGGGCATCGTGTACGAATCCAAGGGTCAGCGCTATGACAGCGACAGAGACGACGATGCGGAGTGGCCGGATTACGGTCGCGCAGGCGCGCCGTGCTTCATGCAGGACGACGACGGCGTCTGGCATATGTTCTATGAGGGCGGCAAGCGCCTCCACGCGAACATCGTTCACGCGGTGCAGACCTTCAGCGACAGCGAGCTCGCAGCCAGAGTTGATGCGGCGATCGAGGCGCTGCCGAAGCTGGAGGACCTGACTCTGGACGACAGCGCAAAGGTCGAGGCGGCGCGCGCACTCTATGTGGCGCTGAGCGAGGCGCAGAAGGAGCTGGTCAAAAAGCTTGACGTGCTCGAGGCTGCGGAGAAGCGGCTGGAGGAGCTGAAAGACGTCGACAAGCCGATACCGCCGGCTCCGGACAGACCCAATACGCCGGCTCCGGGGCAGAGCAAGCCCTCTTCGGAGTGGAAGAATCCTTTCGCAGATGTGCAGCCGGGAAGCTGGTACTTTGACGCCGTGCGCTACGTAGAGCAGAACGGTCTGATGAGCGGTGTCTGCGCGGATGCCTTCGCGCCGGGCACTACCACGACTCGCGGTATGATCGTGACGATTCTTTACCGCCTGGAGCAGAAGCCGGATGTAAACGGGAAAAACGTATTTACGGACGTTCGCAGCGGCTCTTACTGCGAGGATGCGGTCATCTGGGCGACGGAAACCAAAATCGTCAGCGGCTATGGAAACGGTCTGTTTGGACCGAACGACGCGATCACCCGCGAACAGCTTGCGGTCTTCCTGTATCGTTACGCTGCCTATAAGGGCTATGACGTCAGCGCGCGTGCATCGCTGGACGGCTTTGCAGACCGAACGCAGATCAGCGGATATGCCTACGACGCAATGTCCTGGGCGTATGCAGAGGGGCTGATCACCGGCAAGAGCGCGTCGACCCTCGCGCCGAAGGGCGAGGCGACACGCGCAGAGGTCGCAACGATCCTGATGCGCTACTGCGGAAAGTACGAGAACTAACAGATACGGAAAAGCCGGAAGAGGGTGTAAATTCTCTTCCGGCTTTCGACAGATCACGAGAAAGGAAACACCATGAAACGTTCTGAGATCAACAAAGCCTTAAAAGAGCTCGAAGCCATGTGCGCGCGGGAGCATTGCTACCTGCCGCCGTTCTGCAATTTTACGCCGGAGGAATGGAAAACCAAGGGGCATGAATACGACGAGGTCCGCGACTGTATGCTTGGTTGGGACATTACGGACTACGGCCTCGGCGACTTTGACAAGGTCGGCATGTCGCTCATCACAATCCGCAACGGCAATCGTGCGATGCAGGACAAGTATCCGAAGGTCTACGCAGAGAAGCTGCTCTATATGAAAGAGGGGCAGTATTCCCCGAATCATTTTCACTGGTACAAGACCGAAGATATCATCAACCGCGGCGGTGGAAACATTCTGATCCGCGTCTACAACAGCCTGCCTGACGAGTCCATCGACAAGGAATCTGATGTGACCGTCCACTGTGACGGCAGAACCTACACCGTTCCTGCCGGGACACAAATCAAGCTCACGCCGGGCGAAAGCATCCATATCCAGCAGTACATGTATCATGATTTCGAGGTCGAACCCGGTACCGGCGCTGTCCTGCTGGGCGAAGTCAGCCAGTGCAACGACGACAACACCGACAATCGCTTCAATCCGCCCGTGGGTCGCTTCCCGAAGATCGAAGAAGACGAAGCCTCATACCGTCTGCTCTGCAACGAGTATCCAGCGGCGAAGGACTGAGCCATGATCGAGCTGCAAAATGAAAATTTGACCCTGCACGTCGATTCGCTCGGCGCGCAGATAATGGAGCTGTGCTCCAGACATGGCACGCAGTTTCTCTGGAACGGCGACGCGAAATACTGGCGCGACCGCGCGCCAATCCTGTTCCCCTATGTTGCGCGGCTGACAAACGGAAGCTATACCTATTGCGGCGTGCGCTATTCGATGGACATTCACGGCTTCGCAAAGGATTCCGTTTTCTCCGTCGAAGAACAGTCTGCCGATTCTGTAACGCTTTGCCTGCAAGACACACCGGAAACGCTGCGGCAGTATCCATTCCGCTTCACCTTTCGGGTGCGCTATGCGCTGTGCGGCTGGACGGTCAACGTGACCTATTCTGTCCGCAATGAGGACGAAAAAGAGCTGCCGTTCGGCATCGGCGGGCATCCGGGCTTCCGGCTACCGCTGTCTGACGGCACGGCGTTTGAGGACTACGAGCTGCGCTTTTCGCACGCCTGCCAGCCGGATCGTGTCGGCTTTACGCAAGCCTGCTTCCTGAATGGTCACGATATGCCGTATCCGCTGGAGAATGGAACGACAATCAAGTTGCAGCACGATCTGTTTGACGAGGACGCCATCGTGCTGAAAAATATGGCGCGGCGCGTGACGCTCTGCTCTGCCAAAACAAACCGCTCCGTCACCGTGACCTATCCGCAGATGCCGTATCTGGGTATCTGGCATATGCCGCACACGAACGCACCGTATGTCTGCATCGAGCCGTGGGCGTCGCTCCCATCGCGGCAGGACGTGGTGGAGGAACTGAGCTGCAAGAGCGATCTCATTCACCTTGCACCGGGAGCAGAATACGAAAACACTTGGAGCATTGCGATCACGGAGGAATGAGTATGTACGATGTTGTCGCGCTCGGTGAGCTGCTGATTGATTTTACAACACAATCGACTGACGCGGATGGCTATCCCACAATGGCGGCCCATCCGGGCGGCGCACCGGCGAATTTCCTTGCCGCCGTTGCCCAGTTCGGCGGCAAAGCTGCGCTGCTTGGCAAGGTCGGCGCGGATACGTTTGGAAAACTGCTGGCCGGTACGCTCCGCAAGGCCGGAATCGAAACAAGGGGAATTGTCGCGTCTGACGATGTTTTCACGACGCTGGCCTTTGTCACGTTGGACGAAAACGGCGACCGGGAGTTTGCGTTTGCGCGCAAGCCCGGCGCGGACACGCAGCTCCGGTTTGAGGAGATTGATCTGTCCATCCTCGATGAAACGCGGGTATTCCATTTCGGTACGCTTTCGCTGACCGACGAACCGGCCAGAGGGACGGCGTACCGCGCCGTGGAATACGCAAAAGCGCACGGAAAGCTAGTCACATTCGACCCCAATCTGCGCAGGCCGCTGTGGAAAAGCCTCGACGATGCGAAAGAGCAGATGCTCTGGGGGCTTGACCATGTGGATGTTGTAAAAATCAGCGACGAAGAAATCGAATTCCTGTTCGGTCTCGGCGTACAGGACGGCGCGCAGTATATTCTGGAGCATTTCCCTGTAAGGCTCGTGTTTGCGACCTGCGGCGCGGAGGGCTGCTGGTTTCAGAACCGGAATGCCGGCGGCCATGTGGACAGCCTGAAGGACATCAAGGTCGTTGACACGACCGGCGCAGGCGATATTTTCGGCGGCAGCGCCGTGTGGAAGCTGCTCCAGACCGGAAAAGCCCCGGAGGAACTGGACGAAGTGGAGCTGCGTGAAATCGTCTCGTTCGCGTGCAAAGCTGCGGGGCTTTCCACGACGAAGCCCGGCGGCATCTCGAGCGTATTTGCATTGCAAGATTGATGTGGCAGTCTATGAACCATCTGACACAGAAGGGAAACGTGTTTTACACGATTGGCGCTGCGATCGATGATGCGGATATGATCTATGTCTGTGCTGCATGGCAGATAAAAGAGGACTTCAACAATCACTGCGTGTCTGCCGATATCGGAAAGAAGATTCGTGCGGGCTACCGGCAGAAGCAGAAAGATGGGCTGGTGATCACGCCGCCTTTCGGCTACTGGAAAGATAGAAATACGAATCAGGTTTTGGTGCAGCCGGAAGCAGCTGAAACGGTACAGCTTATCTACGCTCTGTATTTGCAGGGCTGCGGACAGAAGGAAATCGCCCGCAGGCTCAACAGTCTCGGACGCAAAACGCCCGCGCAGATCATGACGGAACGGCTCGGCTATGACAGCCAGAAGCCGCACAAGACCCGTGACGGGCAGTTTCTGTGGACATATGCCAGTGTGAAAAACATTCTGATGGAAGAAGCGTACACCGGCGTGCTGAACAACCATCGCAGAGAATACAACAACGGTAAGGTCAAGCGTATTGACGAAACCGACTGGTATCGCCACGAGGGATTTTTTCCTGTGATCATAGAAAAACAGGAATGGGAGCAGGTACAGGCGTTACTCAAGCGGCAGGCACGACCTGCAAACGGCAATCAGGCCAAGCACCGTTATGCCGGGCTGCTGTCCTGTCAGAAATGCGGGAACGTGTTCAGTCCCATGATCCGCTGCTGGAACGGCAGCTGCCGTGTGGAATACGTCTGCCGGGGTTACCACCGGAACGGGAAAGGTTATTGCAGCTCTCACCGCATTCATGAGGCGGTTTTGGATAAAGCCATCTGGGATTACACAAAAAAGCTGCGGGCGCAATATGCAGCCGAACTGAAAAAGGTCACACAGTTGCAAAAACAGTGGGCGTTGAGGAAGCCGGTCCTCGACGCCCACTGTTTGACTTTGCAGAAAGAAATTTTGAGATTGGAGCAGGAAGTTGATGCGCTGGTGATGGAGAAAATACAGATACGACAATGATAGAACCGGTCTGCATTTTTATCACAAAAATACAGGCCGGTTTGCTGTGCCATGTGAACACTGTGGCTCAATTATCAAATTTGAAAAACAAAATCGTAACCCAGCGTTAGTGGTTACGATTTTGAACGAAGAAAGACCTTTGCTGTCGAGGCGGGCGCGCCCTGCGCGGCTGCCTGACATCCAAAGGTCATTTCTGAGTGGTGCGCCCGACAGGACTTGAACCTGCACGCTTGCGCAATGGAACCTAAATCCATCGTGTCTGCCAATTCCACCACGGGCGCATATTTCATTGCATCAAGGAGTTTCCGCGGTACAAATGCTTTTTTTGAAATATATCTCTGGCGTTTCTGCCTGCGGCAGGGAGCAGCGAATACGCTCTGAAAAAGCGGACTCGCAGACGATCAGCCACTCTCCATCATAGCAAATGATCTCCATTTGCGTTTGCGGCATCTGAAAACGATAGCTCGGAGTAAACAGGTCTGCGTGCTCCCAATATGGCACATAGCAATTCACTTGTGCCAGCGGGGTTTCCTTCGGAACAGCAGACAAAACGCCGCCGTCAATGAAGAAAACGTAACCTGCCCGTAAATGCTCTGTCAATTCTGCGCCATTCATTAGAAGTCCCGTCCATTGCCAGCGCTTCCGAACAGATTCCGGACAGTCCTCCGCGTACCAAATATCATGATCAGTGATGACCCAGTCATACTGATATTGCAGATCGCCTAACGCAGAAAATATATCGAGCAAATCATTTTTCAGGCTCTGCCTGGAAACCATCCAAAAATCCATCGCAATTCTTTCACCAAGGTGACGCTACCGAAATCCATCGTGTCTGCCAATTCCACCACGGGCGCAGAGACGCCATGCTACGTCCCACATTTTAGCACACAGCGGACGGAAAAGTCAATCATCACGTCTGAACGGGGTTTTTACGCGGCTTTGTTGCAATCGGCGCGCTGCGGCGCTATAATGTAGGAAAAATGCACGAAACAGGAGTTGTATTGCATGAAAATCGTCATCGTCGGCGATGGCAAGGTCGGAAGCACCCTTGCCGAACAGCTTTCCCGCGAGGGACACGACATCACCATTGTCGACCGCAGCCCCGATCCGCTTCAGCAGACGACCGAGGATCTCGACATCCTCTGCATCGAAGGAAATGGCGCGACCTATGAGACCCAGCTTGAGGCGGGCGTGGATTCCGCCGACCTGCTGATCGCGGTGACGGCCTCGGACGAGCTGAACCTGCTTTGCTGCCTGATCGCAAAGAAGGCCGGCGCGCAGCACACCATCGCCCGCGTCCGGAATCCGGAATACAATGCCGAGCTTCCGCTCATCACCGAGGATCTGGGCCTGAGCCTCTCTGTCAACCCGGAGCTGACCTGCGCCACCGAGATCGCGCGCAGCCTGCGCCTGCCGTCGGCCATGCGCGCCGACACGTTCGCCGACGGCCATGTGGAGCTTTTGCAGCTCATTTTGCAGCCGGACTCGCCCCTTGCGGGCAAGACGCTGATGGAGCTGCCGTCGCTCACGCGCTCCAATGTGCTGATCGGCGCGGTCCAGCGCGGTGAGCATGACAACGTGACCATCCCCGGCGGCGCGTTCCGGCTCGAGGCGGGCGACCGCATTATGCTGATCTCCACGCCGCACAGCGCGCAGACCTTCTTCCGCCAGCTCAAGCTCGGCGCCAGCCGCATCCGGCAGGTGCTGATCGTCGGCGGCGGACGCATCGCGTACTATCTTGCAAGGCAGCTTCTTGAGTCCGGTCTGGACGTCAAGATCATCGAAAAGGACTACAGCCGCTGCGAGGAGCTTTCGGAATTCCTGCCGAAGGCAACCATTCTGCACGGCGACGGCACGAACGAGGCCTTCCTGCGCGAGGCCGGCATCGCCCAGACCGATGCCTTTGCGAGTCTGACCGGCATGGACGAGGAGAACATCCTCATGAGCCTCTATGTCCGTAAGAGCTTCCCGCGCGTCAAGGTCATCACCAAGGTCAACCGCGCCTCGTTCCAGAGCATCCTCAGCGCGCTGGACGTCGGCAGCGTCTATAACCCGCGCCACAGCGCCTCCAACCTCATCTGCCGGTACGTCCGCGCGATGCAGAACTCCGTCGGCTCCAAGGTCGAGACGCTCTACAAGCTCGTCGGCGGCAGAGTCGAGGCGCTGGAGTTCCAGGTCGCCGAGGGCTCCCCGGTCTGCGGAACGCCGCTGTCCACGCTCCGCCTGCGGCGCAATCTTCTGATCGCGTCGATCAACCGCGGCGGAAAGATCATCATCCCCAGCGGCTCGGACACCATCGAGCCGGGCGACACGGTGATCGTCATCACGACCATCACCGGCCTGAGCGATCTTGGCGACATTCTCGACCGCCGGAAGGGATAGGCTATGAACAAACGCATGATTTTCCACATCCTCGGGATGCTGCTGATACTGGAGGCGGCGCTGCTGCTGCTGCCGGCGCTCGTGGCGCTGATCTACGGCGAGCAGGCAGGCTGGTACTACCTGTTCACGGCGGCGGGCGCGGCGCTGGTGGGGCTGGCGCTCCGGACGGCGTGCCGGCCGAGCCGGAAAACGATCTATGCCCGCGACGGTCTGATCACCGTGGCGCTCGGCTGGATCGTGATCTCGCTTGCGGGCGCGCTGCCGTTTACGCTCTGCGGCGACATCCCATCGTATCTTGACGCCGTGTTTGAGATGGTCTCCGGCTTTACGACCACCGGCTCGAGCATCCTGCCGAACGTGGAGCTGCTGAACCGGTGCAGCCTGTTCTGGCGCAGCTTCTCCCACTGGATCGGCGGCATGGGCATTCTGGTCTTTATGCTGGCGATCGTCAACATGGAGGGCGGGCAGGGCATCCACCTTCTGCGCGCCGAAAGCCCCGGCCCTACCGTCTCCAAGATGGTGCCGCGCATGGTCGATTCGTCCAAGATCCTCTACAGCATCTATTTCGGCCTGACGCTCGTGCAGATCATTTTCTATCTGCTCGGCGGGATGCCGCTTTTCGACACGCTCTGCAACGCCTTCGCGACGGCCGGAACGGGCGGCTTTGCGATCCGGGCCGATTCCTTTGCGGGCTACGGCTACTATCACCAGACCGTGACCACGATTTTCATGGTGCTGTTCGGCGTGAACTTCTCGATCTATTTCTTCCTGCTGCGGCGGAAATTCGACCTTGTGTGGAAGAACACCGAGCTTCGGTGGTATGTCGTCATCATCCTCTTGTCTGTTGCGCTCATCACGCTCAACATCCTGCCGCTGTACCCGCGCGCCTATGACGCGCTGCATCACGCGGCGTTCTCCGTCTCGTCGGTCATCACGACGACGGGCTTCGGCACGGAGAATTTTGACCTCTGGCCGGAATTCCCGCGCGTCATCCTCGTCTTTCTGATGCTGATCGGCGCCTGCGCAGGCTCGACCGGCGGCGGCCTCAAGATCTCCCGCCTCGTCATCCTCGTCAAGATGGTGCAGCGCGAGGTGCGGCTGCTGCTGCATCCGCGCACCGTCAAGGTCATGACCATCGACGGAAAGGCCGTCTCGAACGACACCGTCCGCGGTGTGAGCGCGTATTTTCTGACCTATGTGTTTCTCATCATGGCGTCGATCCTGCTCGTCTCGCTCGACGGCTTTGACGCCTCCACGACCGTGACGGCGGTGCTCGCCACGTTCAACAACATCGGCCCCGGCCTCGGTCTGGTCGGCCCGGCGGGCAATTTCGCGGTCTTTTCGCCGCTTGCCAAGGTCGTTCTGACGCTGGACATGCTCCTCGGGCGGCTGGAGCTGTATCCGATGCTGATTTTGATGCTGCCGACCACCTGGACAAAAAGATAACGCAAACGACCGACAGGGGAACCTGCCGGTCGTTTGCGTCCCACCCTAGGAGATGGACGCTCTTACAAAAAGAGGTATTTTACGAATCGATTCGTCGGTTTTCTGTCGGTTTTTGCGCAGAAATCCGGTATTTTTTTGTGCCGTTTTAGTATTGCTTTCCGCGGCGGATGTGCTATAATTGTGGTACAGATACCAAAGAGAAGGGGGCGCGTGCCGATCGCACTGACAAATGCAAGCCTTCCCGCGAAAAAGCGGATCCTCACGGCATGCGTCAGACTGTTTCTGAAGCAGGGCTACCGGAAAACGACCGTTGCGGAGATCATCAGCACCGCAGGCGTCTCCGCCAGCAGCTTCCAGAACATTTTCCGCGCCAAGGACGGCGTTCTGACCGAGTTTGTGAAGTTCATGTTCACCAGCCAGTTCGACATGGCGCGGCATTATGCCGGCGACGACCTGCCGCCGGTCTGTGTGTATGCGCTGGAGACTGCGATCCAGCTCACGCTGACCGAGCTCAACGAAAATCTGCGCGAGCTTTACACCGAGGCGTATACCCAGAAGGAGGCCTCGGAGTACATCCGCCGCGCAATGGCGAGGGAGCTTTACGACATCTTTGGCCTCTATCAGCCGACGCTGAGCGAGGAGGATTTCTACGCGCTGGAGATCGGCTCGGCGGGCATGATGCGTGCGTTTATGGCCGCGCCCTGCGATGCGTCGCTGACGCTTGAGAAGAAGCTGCGCGCGTTCCTTGCGATGAGCCTGCGCGCCTACAAGCTGCCGGAGCCGGAGCGATATGAGGCGCTGGTCTTTGTGGAGGGTCTGGACATCCGGACGATCTCCGAGCAGGTCATGCAGAAGCTGTTCCACGAGCTGGAGATGCATTTCGACTTTACCCTCGACGCCGACACACAGGCAGCCCCGTGACCCGCCGCCGAAGCGGTACAATATAATATACTGTTCAGCCAGACCCCGGCCATACTACCCCCCATGACCGTGTGCGTCTTGCGATATAAGAACCGGGAGGACGAAAAATGTCCTCCCGGTTCTTTCTCTGTCGTTTTTATGCTGTGCTTATCCTGTAAAGGTATACCGGACCATATTGCCCTTGCCGTCACCGGTGATGATGACGACGTCGCCAGCGGCGTTTTTGCCGCTGTCCAGAATGGGGAAGCGCTTGTTGGCCTGCACGTAAGCCTCCGGGCTTTCGGCCTCGATGTCCTTGAATTCTCTGTTTGCGTGGGCCTCGCCGCCGCAGGGATTGATCGTCTCTACCAGAACCTCGTATTCGTTCATAAGAAGCTCCTTTCATGATTTCTCCTTTTTAGTTTACCACCGCAGGAGCAGCGTATGCAAATGCGCAATTTGCACAAAAAACAGCGCGGGAGGCAGCTGCCTCCCGCGCACAGACTGTCAAAAACCTCGTAGAGTTTCGCCGCGCACGGCGAAATAAAATGTGAA
>ERZ1027125.262-NODE-262-length-25385-cov-4.836794_pt1 | contig 25385 bp, 20 predicted proteins | sample MGYA00519249_ERZ1027125 | MGnify/ENA primary metagenome ERZ1027125 (study PRJEB26926, sample SAMN06164580) | human gut metagenome | biome: ENVO:00009003; feature: ENVO:2100002; material: ENVO:00002003 | host: Homo sapiens | place: USA | collected 2012 ... | reverse complement strand
AAAACGCCGCCGAGCTTCTCGATATCAAGGTTTTAGACCACATCATCGTTTGCGAAGACCAATTTTTCAGTTACAGCGATTCCGGCAAATTGTAAGCCGCATAAAAAAAGTTATCGAATCAAAAAAAATATTTTAGGCGACCCACACATCCGGTCGTCTTTTTTTGTACTTTCGCGCGTCAAAAAAAACAATCAATAGGTATGAAAAAATTCGTATTAAGCGTCGTCCTGTTAGGCGCACTCTTTTTCATCGGGTACGGCATCATGAAATACACCGGAGCCGAGCCCAAGCACGAAGTCGAACCCGAAAGTTCGGTAGTAGAAACCCCCGAAGCAGCATTGGAACTTTTGAAGGAAGGCAACCTGCGGTACGTAAACAACCATTGCCTGTTTCCGCACCACGACCACAAACGGATAGAGGAAACCGCCCCGAAACAGAATCCGTTCGTTGCCATTGTCGGCTGCTCCGATTCGCGGGTTCCGGTAGAACTGATTTTCGACCAGGGTATCGGCGACATCTTTGTCATCCGTACCGCCGGCAACAGTGTGAACGATGCCGTGGTAATGGGTAGCGTCGATTACGCAGTGGAACATCTGGGCGTAAAAGCCGTAGTCGTTTTGGGGCATGAATCGTGCGGAGGTGTGACCGGCGCAATTTCCACCGCTTCGGAACACGGCGAAGTTGCCAAACTGCTCGACGTCATCCGGCAGGATGTAGCCCCTTATGTGGGTAAACCCGACAGCCTCGATGTCGCTATCCGCATGAATGCCGACAAGCAGGTAGAGCGGATCACGTCCTATCCGCATATCCGGTCGCTGATCGACAAAGGCGAACTCGCTGTTGTCCGGGCATATTACAACGTACACACGGGTAAAGTCGATTTCTAAACACAGACAGATCTCAATGAAAAACCCCGGCGGAAATTCCGTCGGGGTTTTTCATTGGGAATACGGTTATTTATTTTTTCTTGTTCAAACTCGATTTGCTCGGATCGTAACGTTTATTGAGCAGCGTTACAACCTCGTTGGTAATATCGTAGTCGGGCACGATATAAAGCACACCGACACTGTTTATGATCGCTTCGTACTTGCGGTCTTTGTTGTATTCTCTGATAAACGAAATAATCGAATCGTTTACTTGCGCCATCAGCCGTTGTTGTTCGCGAAGGTTTTCATCGCTGAGCCGTTGGGCATATTGTTCCAGTTCTGCCTGTTTTTTCGCCAGACGTTCATATTCCTGTTGTGCTCTTTCGGGCGAAAGGAATGCATTGTTCTGGTATTTACGTTCAAATTCGGACTGTTCTTTTTTCAACTTGTTCGCCCGTTCGTTCAGATCGAGACGTGCATTCTCCTCCTTGCGGATCAGCTCTTCCGAAACATCCTTGGCAAAATTGTACTTCAAAATCAACGAATCGCCGTTGATATAAGCGATCGGCATACGTGAGCCCGGTTGGATAGCTACGGACGAATCGGAAGCCGAAGAACCGCTTACCGGTTGTTGATTGTCTTTACATTGTACAAAAACCATCGAAAAAGCGAATATGGAAAGTGCCCATATCGAACGTTTAATCATTTTCATAATTCAGAGAATTTCTTTCGTAATCGTGTTGTTATCGTTAAGATCTTTTAATTGTTTCTCATGGCGCTCCCGTGCATCGGTCGATACCGCACACGTTATACCCCGTTTTTTAAGTGGCTTACTGTCGCTAATATGCGAACTGGGAAATTTTCCGCCCTTGACGAAAAAAACCTTTATACCCAAAAGAATTACGGACAAAGCAATTATCCCGGCGGTAAAGATCAGTACATTCCACATTTTCACTATATTTGTAGAATATAGGAGGCGGTTCGGCATAATTCAATCGTGAAACTTCGTTTCCCGCTTGTTTCTACTCTCGCCTTTCACTATATTTGTCTTTTGGAAAAACGCCGCAATCCGCTTTATACGAAAAGTCGAAAAAGGCAGACAACAGTGTATCTCCGTTTTACCGACAAAGATAGGGCAAGAAACCTTTATTTGTATGGACGAATAGGAATATTTTATAGAGCAGGCGGAGTAATTCCGTAAATTTAACATAATTTATTTACCGCATCCGCATGCTTACGGTTGAATACATATAATTAAACTATAAAACTATGGAGATAAAAGATCTGAAACCGGAATTGATTTGGAACTATTTTCATGCAATCACCCAAATCCCCCGGCCCTCTAAAAAGGAAGAAAAAATCCGGAAGTTCCTGTTGAGCTTCGCAGCCGAAAATCATCTGAAAGCCGACACGGACAGCACCGGAAACGTAGTGATCACCCGCGATGCCGCACCCGGACACGAACATGTGCCCACCGTTATACTGCAAGCCCACATGGATATGGTCTGCGAGAAGAACGGCGATGTACAGATCGACTTTGAAAACGATCCGATCCGCACCTATATAGACGGCGAATGGGTACGTGCCGAGGGAACAACGCTCGGAGCGGACAACGGCATCGGTATGGCGGCAGCTATGGCAGCCCTGACCGATCCCGATCTGAAAGTCGGACGCATCCAAGCCTTGTTCACCGTAGACGAAGAGACCGGACTGACCGGAGCATTCGGGCTGGAAGACGGAATGATCGACGGTAAATACCTGTTGAACCTCGACTCGGAAGATGAAGCCGAAATCTTCATCGGATGCGCCGGCGGAATAGATACCACTTCGACCTTCTCGTACAAACCGGCAGAACTGCCCGAAAACTATTTCTATCTGAAAGTATCTGTCAAAGACCTGTTGGGCGGACACTCCGGCGGCGACATCCATCTCGGCCGCGGAAATGCCAACAAACTGCTTGCCCGCTTCCTGTGGCAATGCTGGCAAAAATACGACATCATACTCTGCTCGATCGACGGCGGAAATCTGCGTAACGCCATTCCCCGCGAGGCAGAAGCCGTTATCGGTGTACCCGAATCGGTCAAGGAACAGGTACGCGCACATCTGAACCGCTTCGCCGCCGAAGCCGCTAACGAACTGGGCGACATCGAACCGTCGATGAAAATCGTCATGGAAACGGCAGACAAGCCGCAATATGCCATCGATCCCGTTACGGCATGCTCTTTGGTCAGTGCATTGTATGCCGCACCTCACGGCGTAGTGAAAATGAGCCGCGACATTCCGGGACTGGTAGAGACATCCACCAATCTGGCATCCGTAAAAATGAAAGAAGAAAACACGATTGTCGTTGCTACGAGCCAACGGAGTTCGGTAGAGTCGGAAAAATACGACATTGCCCGTCAGGTAGAAGCCCTGTTCACACTGGCAGGAGCAGAAGCCACCCACGGCGACGGCTATCCGGGATGGAAACCGAATATGAATTCGAAAATCATGGAAATCGCCGTTAAGGCTTACGAGGAGTTGTATCAGGTAACTCCGGCAATCAAGGCAATCCATGCCGGACTGGAATGCGGTCTGTTCCTCACCAAATATCCGCACCTCGATATGATTTCGTTCGGTCCCACGTTGCGCGACGTACACTCGCCGTTGGAAGCCATGCACATTCCGGCAGTTGAAAAATTCTGGAATCATCTGGTGCGCATTCTCGAAATGGTAGCCGCCGAACAACCGCAGGATTAATCCGCGCCAAGTCTCCGATAGGAACCCGGCTATAAAACCCGGGAAACCCTTTTCTATAATATACAAACCCCTGCCGCATTAACGTGGCAGGGGTTTGTTGTAGGGAACTGTGCCGGCAACTAATAAATCGGTACGTTTTTAAACACGACCTTACTATCCGACATATTGTACACCGAATTGGGATAAGCATAGACACCGATCAACGCCAACTCATAGCAACACAACTGATATCAAAACAAGATGCTCACCATCGTGCCTACGGTAAACGCATGAATATCGGAATGGAAACTTCCCGACCGGGTCACACCGATCGCCTCCGACGGTTGCACCGACACCGGCATATCGGAATAGCTGTAATCGCAAAACAATCTCACACCCAGATTCCGGCGAGCCAGATACGACATGGAAATACCCGTCGTCAATCCGAAGCCTACCGGCTCGGGAACTATCGTTTCACGAATCAGCGACTTTTGGAATCCGGTCACACCCAGTAACAACTTGGCACCCGGTCGCCAACGGCGGGTAAGCGGATAAGAGAAATAGGGACCGATCTCCCCCCGCATCATACTGAGCGAATTGACTGGCAACAGGCTGTTTCCCTTAATTTTTGCCGGAAGACTCGAAACCGAAAACAATCCGCCGACACCCAAAAAACGATTCCAGAACCACGCTCCTTCCACACCCATGCGGGCACCCATATCGAGATTCAATTGCAGGTCACTGCCTATGCCCGGCGTTCCGGCATTCAACAGATAGCCCATATATATTCCCAGAAAAGAAGGTACATCCGCCACCTCTTTGGGTACATCATCGTTCATTTTCAGACCCTTATCCTTAAATATCAGATCGGAGAAAAAATATCCCAGTTCGGTCGATAGAATACCGATACCCGCTCCTGCCAACACATCCGAAAGCCAATGCCGGTTGTTCAGAATACGGGAAATCCCGACAAACGAAGCAACCGTATATCCGCCGATGCTATACCACCGGCTACGGCAACCGTATTCCTTGTGCAACATGGTAGCCGCCATAAATACCGTAGCCGTATGACCCGACGGAAAAGAGTTCCGGCTCGACCCGTCGGGACGACGCTCTTTCACCGTATATTTGATCGCATTCACCATACCCGCCATCAACGCTACCGAAAAAGCATCGGATACGAGCATGCGCCCCCACGAACTACGGCTTTTCACGCCGAATGCTTTCAAACCCAACATCACTACCGCCGGAGAGTATTGCAGGTAATCGTCGTAGACATACCGGAACTTAGGGACATATTCCACACGCAACGACCGGAACTCATTCCTGCCAATAGCCTGCACCAACAAACCGCCGGCAATCAACGGCACACTGGCATGAGTTATCTGATACGCCCTCGACGCCACCACCTTATCGCCCCATAAATGCAAACGGATCATTCGCGGAGTATTCCACCCGGGATAATCGGGATACGGATTTTCCAACGGAAGCCGGAGAGGTTGCGCCACGGTGTCCGCACACGACACAGACACAGTTCCGAATACCGGCAACCCAACCATAAACAAACAAATAAAAAGCAATACTCTCATACGACAATCCTTTCTGAAAGGCGAAACAGGACAATTTCGTGCCCATAAAGATATATGGCGCAAATGTACAACTTTTATTCTATATAATATATTACAATAATATAACAACCGGCTCATCCGCCAATTCTTTGTTCCGGCAATAAACAACTTGGAATTCCTGCTGTTTTATTCATAGGAAAAATTCAAGCGGGCAATCCCGCTGTATATTATTTTTTTGTACCTTTGCCGACGCGGAATGTACCGATGCCAACGAGCCGACCGAATCGAACACGGCATCGTGCATTCGAAAAGATTGTCATCGCAAAGCAGAAGTATATAAATACTTATTCAACAGGTAATTAATTTAAATACATATTCATTATGAGCAAAAAAGCGCTTCTCATGATTCTCGACGGATGGGGAATCGGAAATCACACCAAATCCGACGTTATCTACAATACGCCCACCCCTTATTGGGACTATCTGACAAAGACATATCCCAACTCGCAATTGCAAGCCAGCGGCGAAAACGTAGGTCTGCCCGACGGACAGATGGGCAACTCGGAAGTAGGTCACCTCAACATCGGTGCCGGCCGCGTCGTATATCAAGACCTTGTGAAGATCAATAAGGCATGTGCCGACAATTCCATACTGAACAACAAAGAGATTGTTTCAGCCTACTCCTACGCAAAAGAACATGGCAAAAGCGTACACTTGATGGGGCTGACCTCGAATGGCGGCGTACACAGTTCGCTCGACCACCTGTTCAAATTGTGCGATATTGCCAAAGAATACGGCATCGACAACACATTCGTCCACTGCTTCATGGACGGACGCGATACCGACCCGAGAAGCGGTAAAGGATTCATCGCAGAACTGGAAGCCCATTGCGCCCAATCGGCAGGCAAAGTAGCATCGATCATCGGACGTTATTATGCCATGGACCGCGACAAACGTTGGGAGCGGGTAAAAGTCGCTTACGACCTGTTGGTAAACGGTATCGGTAAAAAAGCCGACAACATGGTACAAGCCATGCAGGAATCGTACGACGAAGGGGTTACCGACGAATTCGTCAAACCGATCGTAAACAGCCAGGTAGACGGACGCATACAGGAAGGCGACGTAGTGATATTCTTCAACTACCGGAACGACCGTGCGAAAGAACTCACTATCGCCCTCACACAACACGACATCCCCGAAGCCGACATGCACACCATCCCCGGGCTGCAATACTATTGCATGACTCCGTACGATGCCTCGTTCACCGGCATACATATCCTTTTCGACAAAGAGAATGTAAAAAACACATTGGGCGAATATCTTTCCGACAACCAAAAAGCACAATTGCATATTGCCGAAACCGAAAAATACGCACATGTCACATTCTTCTTCAACGGCGGGCGTGAAACTCCGTACGAAGGTGAAGAACGTATACTGGTCGCATCGCCCAAAGTAGCCACATACGACCTCAAACCCGAGATGAGCGCGTATGAAGTGAAAGACAAACTAGTTGCCGCCATCAACGAAAACAAATACGATTTCATCGTCGTAAACTTCGCCAACGGCGACATGGTAGGTCACACCGGAGTCTACGAAGCAATCGAAAAAGCAGTGGTAGCCGTCGATGCCTGCGTAAAAGATACCATCGAAGCCGCCAAAGCCAACGGTTACGAAGCGATCATCATAGCCGACCACGGTAACGCCGACAACGCACTCAACGCCGACGGGACACCCAACACGGCACACTCGCTCAATCCCGTGCCCTGCGTATATGTAACCGAGAACAAAAACGCACATATCGAGAACGGTATTCTGGCTGACGTAGCCCCGACGATTCTGCATATCATGGGGTTGCCCCAACCTGCCGAAATGAGCGGCCATAACTTGATAAAATAATTCCCGTAAAGCCTGACAGCCGGCGGGAACCGCCAACAAGCCGGCGCTATCGATCCGGCACAAACGCCGAAGATAGCGCCGGTTTCATTTTTCTTGCCACATCAGAAAGAGACAGTGAATACAACCGACCACGAAGAAATTATGCTGCAAATAAACGACACGCTGATCAGCCTCGACCTGATCGAGCGATTTTTCATCTGCGATCTGGACAAATGCCACGGAGAATGTTGCATCGAAGGCGATGCCGGTGCCCCGCTTGAAGAGGAAGAACGGCACAAACTCAAAGAAATATTGCCGCTGATCTGGGACGATCTTTTACCCGAAGCACAAGAGGTGATCAAGAGTCAGGGTGTCGCATACATCGACGAAGAGGGCGACTTGGTGACCTCGATCGTCAATGGCAAAGATTGCGTGTTCACCTGCTACGACAAAAACGGACTTTGCCAATGTGCCGTGGAGAAAGCCTATCGAGCCGGAAAGACCGACTTTTACAAACCTATCTCGTGCCACCTCTACCCCGTACGCATAAAACGATATTCCGACTTTACCGCCATTAATTATCACCGTTGGAAAATCTGTAAAGCGGCAGAAGTGCTCGGAAGAAAAGAAGGCGTACGCGCCTACCAGTTCTTAGAAAAACCGCTGGTCAGGAAGTTCGGGCAAGCTTGGTACGACGAATTGAAAGAAGCTGCCCAAGCCTATCTCGACGAATACGGAAAATAAAACTCCGAATCGTTTTGCATCCGCATCCGGATATATGCGATACCGGAACCGAAAGGGATATAAAAACTTCTATAAGCCGAGTTCTGTTGCATCCGTAGGGGTTAGGCAAAAAAAATAATCGAGTTTATTTTATTCTGCTCTCACCTTTTCGTATATTTGTGATAGTTTGAAGTATCCTATTTGACTATCAACGAATTATATTCAACTCACATAAGAACGGGCAACGGATAAGAAAATGCCAGACTGTTCAGAATCACTATATTCCTCATGCTTTCAAATAACTCTTTATCTTGATGCATAGATAGCATTTTTTCAAGAATACCGGAATTTTTCGGGCATAATCTCACTATGAATCTATGAAATAATCCATATCGGACAGAATAGCCATACCGCAGCCGAGTTCCCCTAACTCACAGGTAAAGGTAATCCGTGTCCTGCTCGTACAATGCAAGGTCAAGCCCTCCGGGTGTCGTGGAAAAATCATCCTCGCCCGGAGGGCTTGCGGTATTTTTCCCGCCAACCTTGCATGTGAAGTAGCTTTTGACGTAATAACCAATACGATATGACAAAATGTCACATTACACACAAAGGTTTGCTTTTTGCTATATACTATTTATAACTTAATACTTAAATATATGAATGAAAAATACAATGTTTTAGTCACATATGATATTGAGCAATATCATACTCAAGTAAGAAAAAAGTTAATCGAGAATTTTGGATTCGAAGAAGTTATTATTGGCGACGATAATACAAAGTGCTATCTACCTAACACGACTTTATATAGGAAAAACACACAGAAGAAAGATGTTCTTGATACAGTTAAGTCCGTATGTAAATCATTAAATGCAAATCTGAAAAGATGTATATGTACAAAATGTGATAATTGGATTGCATTAGTCGGAGAAGAATTATAACCCTTAACGCAAATCGTTAGTCGCTTATTTCCGTTGCTGTCCATTAAGTTAGTACAGACTCTTCTGAAAGAGAAAAGGTCAAGTGGTAAGCCGTTTCGGGCAGAATCTTCCTCCTACGGAGAGTATTCTGCCCGAAAACCTTTCCTCTTTCACGTCTATAAAATGGACGTTTTCGGCAACGGAAACAAACAACTGACGGAAAAGTAATTGACCACAAAAAGAACAACGTACAAATAGGTTTATCATCAAATAGCCTAAATGTACGCTATTTTCGTTTCTATACTTGAGAGGGATATTTTTAGGAGTCATAATAATTGGGCAGAGGTAAACTGCACTCCCCTCAGAAATGTAATTTATATTCTCGTCATCAATCCGCAAAGTATCGCGATACCGAAACTTAGGAATGTGCCTGCCAATACATACTCTGTCTTTGCTGTATCTGTATCTTTGAATCGCAAGATTGATTTAGCAGCAACTATAAAGCCTATTGCCTCAAACTGTCCGAGCAATACAAAGATGATGGTCAGTATTCGCTCCAAATTGCCTATCAATGCCCCAGCATTCTTATGTTGTCGCAAGATTCCGATTCACCAACTTGATACTTCTCTAAAATCAACTTAATGAGGACATTTGCAGGTTTCATACATAAAAGAATTGCCAAGATTAAAAGCGGTGTAGAAAAAGAATTTGGCCTTCCAATCGTCTGCAAAGGCAACTCTATTGTAGTTTCGTAAATGGTGGATATTGTAGCCAATATGCCCAAATGAAGCAATTGGTCAATAACAAAACTCCACAAACCTTTGGGGCAATGGATTTTTATGGCATCTACTGCAAAATGAGAAACAGAAATAAGCAATGCCCATAATCCAAAGTTATAAGATGGAACCATTACCCAAGATAACAGGCCTATGATTATAGCATGTATATATAGGAACCAACTTTTGAATTTTCTCGCTTCTTTTTGTTTACAGCATTTATCTGTTTGCAGATAGAAGTCACCGATGATATGAGCCAATACTAAGCTCAAAAACAATGTGCTATTCATAATTTTCAAATTTTATCTGTTCAAAATAGTTTAGAGCCTCTTCAATGCAGTACCATTTTGCAGAAGAAGAATGATTGTTTACTCCAGATTGATAAATCTTCATTTTCTCTGCGATTTCCGATTCTTTATATCCAAGCAATTTGTAATATATAACTTGACTCTGTTTAGGAGTTGCATCGTTTAATATTGCATCTGTCAAAACTGCTATTACACGTAAATTCTGCGACAAATTTTCATTTACAGTTTCTATTGTTAAAGCTCCTTTACTAAGAGATCCCATTTTAGCAAGAGAACGTCCTGAAAGATATATAGCTTCGCCGTCCATAATACCTTGTTCTCTATCTACTATTCTCATACCTCCAATACCTATGGATATACGTGCTCCATATGTATAGAATAATTTATTCCCCAGTGTTTTTTTAATTTCAAAAGCCTTTATACTATTTTTGATTATTAAAGCTATACGGAAAGCATCAGAAGCATTTGGTATTACACATTCAATATAATCACCTTTAATTAGCCTACCCCAAAAACCAGGATATAATGTTTCTAACATTTTTAATCGTTCTTCTATATATTGCTTCAACTCAATAGTTTCAACTTCAGATAGAGAAGTAGAAGAAACAATATCTGCAGAAATAGTTGCGTACATATCTTTTACATTTAATTTACTGCAAAAATAAGCGTAAATTTCATCATACACAAGAACATCTGCAAAAAAGCAGATAGTTCTACTTTATCTGTCTTTTAATAGATAATCTGCAATTATCATCTTTTTAGTATATACTTAATGGAGCTGTCTAACAAGTCCTCGAAATTGAAAATTGCCCTTGTCAAAATGAACTCTGGCAAGGGGCGAAAACGTTAAAACAAGACTTGTTAGACAGCCTCCTGGAAAAAAGCCCCTCGGTTCGCAGGCAAAGCCTATATTTTTTCCAGTACGGAAAATTTTGACTAACTTTGCAATAGAAAAAGATAGACAGAAACAGCATTCCTTGCGGAGGCGAACAGGAGAAGAAAAACTGTTCTGGAAGTAAAATCCATACCGATTTTTAATCCCGAAAAGACAACGGATAAGTAGCGATTTGTTCTCCTAACTTCATCAAAAACGGCTAAAAACCGCTAAAGGAAGAATATGGTACAAGGCTACATCCCATTCGATTTCAAACACTTTGCATTATTCCTCCGAAATCCATCCGTATGTGGGCGAGTTTTATTATATTTGTAGAATATAGGAGGCGGCTCGGTATAGTCAAATGTAAAAAATCCATTTCCCTATTTGCCTCTACTCTCGTCTTTCACTATATTTGTACTTCCGAGATGCTGGAACGCGCAGGAATAAAACAGGATATACACCTAAAATTCTTCCGGACCGACAGCTATCGGAAGATGAATAGCAACCATTTTTAGAAATTCAATTATGAGAAAAAGCTACTTTTTTTTAATCGCCATGCTTATCGGACTGACGACGCAATTCGCCACCGCACAAAGCACGAACGAGACTTACACCAACCTATTGGACAACCCCGGGTTCGAAACGTATAGAAGCAATGCGCTATTCGGCGACACATTCGACGATTGGGAATTCAATATGGGATCGATCTTTGTCGAAAAAGACCGCGTATTCGAAGGAGAAACCGCAGTTCGCATTTACGACACACAAGTAAACAACCTCAAACCCTACTTGGCACAATTGGTTTCGGGGGTAATCAATCCGTTTACCGAAGGCGAAAAATATCACTACCAGATCAGATACTGTATCCTGAAATCGACCGGGATGCAAGATATTACACTGGCAAGCAGTTGGAAGCAGTCGGACGATGATCTGGCCCACGACAGCAGCAAGTTGAACGGGAAATCGTTCACCGGAGAAATCGGTGTATGGGAAACCATCTCGATAGAAACGACCGTACCTCCGTTGGACAAGACATTGCTCGGGCAGGTAGTATCGTTCTATTTCCGCATAAACGTTGCCGAGAACTGCGAAGTTCTGTTCGACGATTTCCAATTCATCAAAACCGGCGAAGCAGAAGTCGTGCCGCCCACCGGAGGCTTAGTTATCACGCCATCCAAATTCGACGCATTCAGTACGAAAATCAATGTCCCGGTATCGCAGGAACTGACACTGCAATCGGCGGCAATCGAAAAACTGACGTTCGAGATCGTAGGCAAAGACAACGCACAATTCTCCGTATCCACGTCGGAACTCACACCGACCGGATCGGATAAAGTCACCGTGACCTATAACCCGACCGCAGCATCGGCAAACCATACCGCCACATTGTTCATCGACTGCCCGGGGCACACGGAATACTCCACCTCCATCAGCCTAAGAGGCTCTTGCTACGATCCGCAGAATCCGCCGACCATCACGGCAAGTCCGCTCAACCTCTCCGACTTCAAGGCAGACGCCGGCATGGTACATACCCAAAACGTTTCGGTTTCCAGCCAAAACATTCTGGACTATTACATCACCGCACAGATCGTATCGGCATCCGAACCCGGAATATTCACACTGAATTCGAGTGCCGTCCTTAAAAATGCGGAAACCACGATGGAAGTATCGTTCCGCCCGAAAAAATCGGGAGTGTACACCGCCACCGTAGCATTGAGTTCGATCTACGCAGAAACCGTATATGTTTCATTAAGCGGTACCTGCACCAAGAACGGAGATGAATTGCCCACCGAAGGCGACGAGCTCGTATTGGTAACCGACAATCCGCGCGTATTGCTGCACGAAACCTTCGACAACGTCGAGAAGAACAAACCGTTTGCTATCGACGGCTGGAAAAACGTAGCGGTAAAAAACAAACGTGCATGGTGGGGTTATCAATTCGACGATGGAGAAAAAGCCGCCAAAGTAACCGCTTACAACTCGATCATCACCGACGAAGTGCCCTATGAAATGTGGTTGATCACGCCCGCGCTCGATTTCAAGAATGCAGCGTCGAAGATCTTCACTTTCCGGGTAATGGGTACCCTGTTGCTCGAAACATCCGACTCCGAACTGGGACTCTATTATATCGTGCCCGATGGCAACGACGGAATCTACCGTGAAAAGATTACAGTCGATATACCGCGTATAGCCGATTATAACGAAGAGTGGTTCGAATTCCACATCGACCTCACCGGTCAGGAACTGGAAGATGTATTCTTCATGGGATTCTGTTTCAGCTCCACCGGAGGAACCGCCTCTTCGACCAGCTACTATATCGACGACGTATCGTTCGGCAGAACCGATCTGCCCGCAATCACTTCGCCGGAACAGATTATCGACATCAATTGCAAAGTAAATGAACTCGGCACGTCGAAAGAAATTCTGGTGAGTGGAAGCAACCTAACGGAAGAGATCACCGTATCGGTCGGCGGAAGCAACAAGAGCAAGTTCGAAGCCTCTGTCGCTACATTGCCCCAAACCGGCGGATCGTTTACCGTAGCATTCAGCCCCGAAGAAATCGGTTTGCACGAAGCCTATGTAAAACTCTCGTCGCGCGGCGCAGCCGACCGTTACATCATTCTTTACGGACACAGTTCTGCAACCGGCGGCATTGACGAAACCGAAGTTCCCGCAGCCAAGATCATCGGCGGAAATGAAGCTATCGTCATTTCTGCGGCACAAACCGGAACTGCAACGGTCTACACGACCGACGGACGACTGACGGCTCAAAAACAGATCGAGGCGGAATCCGTAGAAAGCATCACACTTCCGCGAGGAATCTACGTAGTTCATTTCACGTCTGCCGTACAGAACACGACACAAAAAGTAACCGTAAAATAATCGGATAACCATTTCCGGACAAGCAAGGGGTTGTATCGAAATGAGAATTTCGATACAACCCCTTTTCGGTGCGTTAGAATGTCTAAGATGCAAGGCACTGAGGATGAGGGTGACAGGAGTTTACTAACGTAAACGACTTAGTCCGAACTCCGATGGCAACGCAGCAGATTGAGCATTATGGCACATCGTCTTATCGGTTCGTTATCTTGCCGTATATCGTACAAGATACGGACACTCACGAGCAGACAAAAAAAACGGGAATCCGCCATGCGGCAGACTCCCGTCGTCAAAACCGTTCAAACCCGATTAACGAACGGCTATGCGTTTGGGTTCAGCTTCGACCGGAGCAGAAACTTTCGGAATCGTAACCGTAAGCACTCCATTCTCCTGTTTTGCCTGAATCTCATCCTTGCACACATTATCGGGCAAGATCAAAGTCTGTTGGAATTGAGAGTAGGCAAATTCCCGGCGAAGATATTTTCCCTTTTTATCTTTCGGGGTCTCTTCCCGTTTGGTTTCAACCGTAATGATCAGGTGATCGTTTTTATCGACCGTCACATTAAAATCCTCTTTGGTAATACCCGGAGCGGCAATCTGTACCTCATACTCCTGATCCGTTTCAATGATGTTGATAGCCGGAGCCGAACTACTGGTCTTAGCAATCCATTCGTTGCCGAAGAAATCATTGAAAATGCCTGGCAACCAGCTTTGTTGATGTTTTGTTGTCGGTGTCATACACTAAACCTCCTATTAGTTAAACATAATTTCTACCGCAGAGGAACAGGATGAATACCCACGGTGTACGAATAAAACAAACCGGCGGAGCAAATTGCTCACGCCGGCGGTGTTAAAATAAGTTGAATCTTATGGCTGGACAGGCCGTTCCACCACAATATCGTAACGCAACAGATCGTAATACACTCTGAATGGAGTACCCGGCTTCCGACCTGCCCCCGATTCTACGTAATAATACCGTTTAGAGGTATCGAAACTCGGTATCTCCAACCGGCGGGTTTTATCCGGAAGGATATCGCAATCGACCGTCACATCCCGATAGTCGATCATCTCGCCCGACAAGGAGCGATACTCCAAACGTAATACCACTCTGGATATGCGATACGGCGTATGATTACGCAACAGAAAGCTCTCTTTCCCGTCCGACAACGGTTTATCGAACGAAAGCATTTCCACATCGGTCGCCATGAACCGAACCGGAGATACCGCCTTCTCCTGCCTCTCCGGTTTCGCAGGAGCAGTCGGGATGACAACTTCCGGCTTCGACTCCTCTGTTTCGTAAAGATAATCCGGTCCTCGCTTCGATAACCGGGGCGAAGCCGACCATACATCCATAGCACAACGTCCGAATCCGAATAATAGCACTATAAGCACAAAGACACGCCGCATAATCAAATTTTTGATTTTCACGAAAATACGAATATTCCGCATGGTTTCCAATAAAACCGATGCGGATTTTTCACAGACTGCGTTAAAAAAAAGAGAAAAAAAGTATGCCCAATCGTTGCACAGCAAAAAAAAATGCTCTATATTTGCATCACCAAAACGGAAGATAGCGATCTTCCCACTCTGGAAAGAGATGGTGCGGTAGTTCAGCTGGTTAGAATACATGCCTGTCACGCATGGGGTCGCGGGTTCGAGTCCCGTCCGCACCGCTCATACAAAACGCCCGAAGTTTTTGACTTCGGGCGTTTTTATTTCTAACTTATGTTTTTCAATCAGCACTTCGCCTCGGCATAATCGGTTCAAGTTTTCTCTTGATCGCTTCTGCGCTCGGCTTGCAGTTTATTTATAGCTACCGGTTTTTAACGGAGTAATTGGGACTAATGGTAAAGAAGCAGGCTGAAATAAGTATTTATACACTCGCCAATTGCAGACTAACGGACTAATTGCAAAAAAACAAAAAACAATATCCAAACAAAAAGGCATCCCTTGCGAGATGCCTTTTACACCTTTTTTATAGTGCAGATATCGTGACCTGCCGATATGGGCACTTAAACTTTACCAACTGGTACGTTTCCGGACTTTGGAATCAAAAAAAACGAGACTTCGATCGACGGCTGCATTCTCTCCGGAAATACGCATTATCTTTCCCTCTATCGGGGCAACACATTCACTTTCAGTTTCCGATATGCCCGGTCGGCTTTGGCTCGCGCCTCCTCTACCGTATCGGCAATCGCCAGAATCACACCCATACGACGATGCCCTACGACCTCGGGCTTTCCGAAGATGCGGATTTGTACACCCTCTTCGGAGAGTACCTCTTCCAGATTGTCGAACACCACTTTGTCGGTATCGCCTTCCACCACGATCGCACGAGATGCCGACGGTCCGTAGAACCGCACAGCCGGAACCGGCAGACCGAGTATAGCACGGGCATGCAATCCGAACTCCGACAAGTCTTGCGAAATCATCGTCACCATTCCCGTATCGTGCGGACGAGGCGAAACCTCGCTGAACAATACATCGTCGCCTTTGATAAACAGCTCCACACCGAAAATGCCGTACCCGCCGAGGGCATTCGTCACCTTACCGGCAATCTCCTGCGCACGCTGCAACGCCACTGCCGACATCGCCTGCGGCTGCCACGATTCACGATAGTCGCCATCGACTTGAATATGTCCGATCGGATTCAGATAGGTAGTTCCTCCCGAATGACGCACGGTGAGCAATGTGATTTCATAATCGAAATCGACAAAGCCTTCCACAATCACACGACCGGCTCCGGCACGACCGCCCTCCTGCGCATTTTTCCACGCATGATCTATATCGGCGGCTGTACGTACGACACTCTGTCCGTGACCCGAAGAACTCATGATCGGTTTTACCACACACGGCATGCCGACAAAAGCAATCGCTTCGTCAAACTCTTCGCGTGTGGAAGCGAAACGATAGGTGGAAGTGGGTATTTGCAATTCCTCCGCAGCCAGACGGCGAATACCTTCCCGGTTCATCGTCAGGTATGCGGCATGAGCCGTAGGAGTAACCGAATAGCCCTCCGATTCCATCGCCACCAGCGTATCGGTAGCGATCGCTTCTATTTCGGGTATGATGTAATCGGGCTTTTCTTCTTCGATGATTTCCCGCAATTTTTTACCGTCGAGCATCGACAGCACATGATTGCGATGCGCAACCTGCATGGCTGGTGCATTCGGATATTTATCCAACGCAACCACTTCCACTCCATACCGTTGCAACTCAATAGCCACCTCTTTGCCCAGTTCGCCGCTACCGCAGAGCAGGGCTTTCTTACCGACACTTGTCAATACAGAACCTATCTTTGTCATCTGACTTTAATTTTTGTTTCGGACAAAGATAGTGCAAATCTATTGAGGTTGAAACCGTTCGGCGATCTATTTTTCACCAAGTTTATTTTTCGCGTCCGTGCTTCCACCGGGATACTGTGCCCGGTCGGGCACACCGGTTATTCCATGTGCGAGCCGTCGCAGAACGGCAACGAACGGGATTTTCCGCAACGACAGATAAACGCCCGCTGTTTGATTACCATCTCTCCATTCGGAAATACAATCCGCACATGTCCGCCAATCCGCAACGGACCGCACTCTATTACCCGGACTTCCACCTCCGGCTTCATCGGAATTACAGATTTTATCATCGCCTGTCGATTTTTTAGTTAGAAATCAATTACCCTAAAAACAGCACAATACGCCTTTTTGTTTGCCGACAGGATACAAAAACAGGGGTGTAGCCACACCGGCAACACCCCCGTTCTATAATTACACTCTTGAAAAATTATACAAGAGCCACTTCGATATCTCCTTCAACTTCCGAGATCACAATCTTACCTTCACGAGCCAACCATCCCAAAGCGGCATACAATTCTTTGTCTTTCAGTTTGGTGGCTTTTTTAATACCTTTCGCTGTCAATTTACCGGATTCATTCAACGCAGTCCAAACAAGTCCGGACCAACTTCCGATTAATTCTACGTTCATTTTTTTCCTTTTAAATTAATACTAAAATTATACTAATATTTATTAGTCGCTACAAAGATAAGACTTTTTTATCTTATTTGCTAATTTTTCGGCTCAAATATATAACATTTATTTTTACAGCCCCTTATTTTGATTTCGATTTTCATAAAAACGAACTCTTGAAATTACAAAACAAAACCGCTTTTATTTTGTTCGGGAGTCTATCGATCCGGGAATTGCCCCGACTTGGCAATAACAAGTTTACCAACTAACAATCAACACATTAAAAGAATCCCTCTAAAATAAAAAACAGATCTGTCTTCAAATGGGCTTCATACAAAAAAGCCTCCGGAAAAATATTCTTCAACGAACATTCCGGAGGCTCAATATCCCATTCGGGGTCTCTCGAAATTATTTTACGGGAACAAGCGAAATGGCAAATCCGCCACCCGATGCCGTCTTGATTTTCAGTTTCGATTTGGCTGTAACCGTTTTCGTTTCAATAACGTAATCGGTCGGGTTGTTGCGATAATGCGCATTTCTACCGTCGCGGTAAATGGTAGCGACATATTTCTTTCCGGCGGGAAGGAAATCGAACGCAACGGTGGAGACCCGGGGCGATTCGCCATTGGTGCCACCGACAAACCAATTTTCCGAATTCTTGGCACGACGGGCTACCGTAAGGTATTCCATCGGCTCGGCTTCGAGATAACGGCTCTCGCCCCAATCGAGTGCGACATCTTTGATAAACTGGAACGCATCGAGATACTTCTCATACGTTTCGGGCAGATCGGCTGCCATTTGGAGCGGGCTCGACATGGTAACATACAACGACAACTGGTTGGCAAGTGTGGTATTGACCCACGATTTTTTGTCCGGATTGTATTTGGTTATATCGTTCTCAAACAAGCCGGGCGTATAATCCATCGGACCACCGATCAACCGGGTGAACGGTAAAATGGTCGTATGCCCCGGCTTGCTGCCACCGAATGCCTGATATTCCGATCCGCGAGCCGACTCGTTGCCGATCAAGTTAGGCCATGTACGGCATACGCCGGTAGGACGTACCGCCTCATGCGCATTCACCATGATCTTATAACCGGCGGCTTTCTCCACCGCATATTGATAATGGTTTACCATACGCTGCGTATAGTGATGCTCCCCTTTCGGGATAATGTCTCCGACGTAACCGCTCTTCACTGCTTCATAACCGTTGTCCACCATAAACTGGTAGGCGGCATCCATGCGGCGTTCGTAATTCCGGACAGCCCCCGATGTTTCGTGATGCATCACCATCTTCACACCTTTCGACCGGGCATAATCGCGAATGCCTTGCAGATCGAAATCGGGATACGGGGTAACGAAATCGAAAACATCTTCCTTGAAGTTACCGAACCAGTCTTCCCAACCGATATTCCACCCCTCTACGAGAACCGCATCGAACCCGTGTTCCGCCGCAAAATCGATATAGCGTTTCACTTTTTCGGTCGTGGCACCATGCCGTCCGTGAGGTTTGGCATGAAGATAATCGGTTTTCCCGAGGTGGATATTCGGATAATCGCCCGTATAGCTCCAATCGCTCTTACCGGTAATCATCTCCCACCACACGCCGATGTATTTGACCGGATGGATCCACGATGTATCTTCGATCTTGCAAGGGTCATTCAAATTGAGCGTCATGCGCGATGCCAGAATGTCGCGGGCATCGTCCGATACAATCACTGTCCGCCACGGCGTACGGCAATCGCTCTGCATATACGCTTTATCGCCATTGACATCGGGGGTAAGCCACGACTTGAAAACGAAATTCCGGTCGTCGAGATCAAGGTGCATGGCAGGGTAATCGATCAAAGCCGCTTCGTGAAGGTTGATATACAACCCGTCGTCGGTTTTAAGCATCAATGCTGTCTGCACGGCAGTCGGCGAAAACGAGGTCTGTGAAAGATTCCCTGAAATGGAAGAGGTCATCAACTCCCTGATTTCGGAAAGCCGGCAACGCGTATAGTCATATTCCTGTGTATCGTAATCGCCCGGAATCCAATAAGCGGTCATATCGCCGGGCAAAGCAAATTCCGTACATTCGTCCGTAATGACAAAATAGCTCAATTCGTATTGCTGAGGAAATTCATAACGAAATCCAAGACCGTCGTCAAACAGCCGGAACCGTATCGACATGCGTCTGCCCGTATCGTTCTGTTTCAAACCGACCACCATTTCATTATAGTGGTTCCGGATCACGGATTCTTCGCCCCAGACCGGACACCATGTCTCATCGAACGAATCTTTTCCGACCGATTCGACGGTAAAGTTTTCGAGCAACGGAGAAGTATATTTGATCTCAAATCCGAGTCCGCTCGGTTTTATCACATTTCTCCCTTTGTAATCGAGCGTATAGGTAGGTCTTCCTTTCTCCGACAGGAAGAAATTCATCTTCACATTGCCGTCGGGAGAGGAAAGTTCGGTTTCTTCGGCGGCAGCGGGCAACAGGGCACAAAGCATAACGCCGAATGCAATCAGTTTCTTTTTCATCTTCAATATTTTTTGATCATTGGAAAAGGTACATCCATTATTTTTTCACCAACTTCACGGCAGCACCTCCACCCCGTGCCAACGGAATAGAAAGATGTGTCTGTGCCGTAACCGTCCGCGTTTCGATTTCGACCGGATAGGGATTCTTCTCCCAGTCGGCATCATGTCCGTCGCGATAGATCACCGCCAGATAATCGCATCCGGCATCCAAGAACGACAAGTCGATCTCCGCCGTACGGGCATCATATCCGGTTGCGGCTCCGACATACCACGCATCCCCGCCTTTCGCCTTGCGGGCAACGGTGATATATTTACCGATCTCCGCTTCCGGATAGAGCGTGCGATCCCAATCGACGGGACAATCGCAAACGAACTGGAACGGATCCGGATTCGCCTCATAATTCTCGATCATATCCGCCGCCATTTGAAGAGGCGAATACAAAATTACGAACAGAGCCAGTTGTTTGGCAAGTGTGGTGTTGGGATGCGTTTGCGGCATACCCGGATTTTCAAAATTGAATATGACCGGCGTAAAATCCATCGGACCTGCCAGACCGCGCGTAAACGGCAGCGTCACCGTATGATCGGGCGGGTTGCCGCCATCGGCATTCCACGCATTCCATTCCTGACCGCGCACACCTTCCTGCGTCATCAGATTGGGATATGTTCTCTGCAAGCCGGTCGGGATTACCGGTTCATGGTTGTCGATAGCCAACCCGTACTTTGCCGCCGTCTCGATCACCTTACGGTAATGGCGTACTCCGAACTGGCTGCTATGCCGTTCTTTGTCGTCGAGCCGGTCTCCGACATATCCGGTCTTCACGTAACGCATGCCATGCCGCCGATACAATGCAAAACCCTCCTCCATCTGGGATTCGTAGTTGGCTACACGACCGCCGGTTTCGTGGTGACCGATCAAAGCCACCCCCTCGGCATCTCCGTATCGGGTGATCCGGTCAATGTCGAAATCGTCATACGGTTGCTTATAATTGAAATTCCACGACTGCCAGTCGGGATTCCACCCCTCCACCAATACGCCACCGAAGCCATTCTTTGCGGCAAAATCCATATAACGCAACACGTTTTCGGTCGTCGCTCCATGTTGTTCGCCCTCGTACCATGTATGCGTTTTCATGTGATAGCACCACCATACGCCAATATAGCGTTGCGGTCTGATCCACGAAGTATCCGCAATCCGACACGGTTCGTTCAGATTGAGCATGATACGCGACGACATCATATCGCCGGCATTTTCGGCAATGATCAACGTACGCCACGGACTTACCCGGACATCGGTCACAAATACTTTTTCGCCGCTGCTCCACGGCGTAAGGGCTGCACGCAATGTATTGCTGCCCGGAGACGACTGCACATTCATGGCGGCGAAATCGGTCAGGTTCGCTTCGTGAAGAGCCAGATGCAACCCCTTGTCCGTCCGCAGGGTCACAGGAGTGCTCGCCCAGCCGATCCGGTCGATCGGCAACTCACGAAACAATCCCTCGTAAAACCGGATACCCTCGACCGGCAACGACCAACTGGTATGATTAGCGGTAAAGGCAAACTCGGTGAGTTCGTCCATAATCACGAAATCGCCCAATTGCTTCTGTCGCGGAAACTCATACCGGAAACCTATACCGTCGTCGAATACACGGAACACGATAGCGAGTTTTCGTCCCGGCGCCATTTTCTTCTGCACCAACGTCACCGTCATCTCATTATACGTATTGTCGATAAGCGACTCTTCGCCCCATACGGGTTTCCATGTTTCCGTAAAGCTGTCCCGCCGCACATCGGCGACCGAGAATCCGGCAGCCATATCGGGGGCATCCTTCAATTGCAGTCCCAAACGCGAGGGGGAGAGAATCGTCTCCCCCTTGCGTGTAACCGAATAGAAAATCTTTCCCTCTTTCGTCGTCTCAAAGCTCAATACGATATTGCCGTCGGGCGACACGACACGTTGTGTTTTACCTGCCGAGACATACAGGCAGGTAAAAACGGCAAGCAGGGAAATGATGATATTTCGTTTCGTCATTTTACTAAAATATAATCGATAAAGAATAGTCCGTTTCCTTGACCTCTGCGGATGTCGATATCGTTCACGCCCTTTTCGAGTCTCAGTTCGACACTCTGTTCCGACCATTTATATCGATCCGGGAACGACAGCCGGGCTTCACTCCCGTTCACCCCGACCGATCCGGTGCCCGGTTCGTCGGATGCGGCGCGTCCGCTTACGACCAGCGTGTAATTACCTGCGTCCGACACCTCAACAGCAAAAAGCAAAGACGCATCCGCTTCGGTAAATGTACCTGCCGATCCCATGCCGCGTGCTTTCTCGGCAATCTGAGGCAGGTCATCGTCATTCAGTCTCCAATCATTCCGGCAGCCGGAAAGCATAATCGCGGCAACTGCCAGAAGAAATAATATTGTTTTTTTCATAATGATAGTCTTTTTCATGTTTATACGATCGGGTTATTTCTGTATGGTTACTCCGCCACGAAGTCCAGCCACTTCTGCCTGAAAACATTTATCGGGAGCGGTGATACGCAGAATCCGGCAGCCGTGCGCCGGTACGTTCACCCGGTAAGAGCCTTCGAACGCGCCCAGATCGGAATGCGACCACAGGTCGCGCACATTATCCACCTTACCGTCGGTGATGCCCAGATCCTTGACGAAATTCACCGACATGTTCGACGCGCTCTCCTCGCGGTTGAACAATCCTACGATCCAATCGCCGTCGGGCAACTGTCCGAACCAGCGCGAACTTGCCACGTCGGACGGATTGGTCGATGCCGGTCGTGCGCTGAATCCCGCCTTATTGAGGGCAAGAATCTCTTCGTTCTGATAAAAGCGTTCGCAACCGTTTGCCGTATCGTACTGGTCGGCAATGGCTATCGGCGAACCGGTAATCGCCATCAACGATACCCAGAACTGGCGTTCATTGTCGTCGGCACACGTATTGAGACGGATAAAATCGCCGTCCATTATGATTTGTCCGCGGGCTGCGACATCGCTGAATCCCACAAAGCCGTCGAACACATTACCCCATTGCGCCCAACGATCCTGCTGTACGCCCCGCCGGCGGTTACTGATAAAGTCCCAGCCTCCGCCAAACACGTCTTCGCTGATCCGGAACAGATCGCCATAAGGAATTTCATTCGCCGCATGATCGAAGCAGTTAGGCATGACCAGCGAAACGAATATCTCATCGCCGGCTTCCTCTTTGATCCAACGCAAAGCCTTCACGTAACGGTCTGTACCATACGAATCTTCGAACCAGTTCAGGAAGTCGATACGGAGGAACGAAAATCCGAGTTCGATAAAATAACGCACATATCCTTTCACCCATTGTTCGGCACCTTCCTTGTCGGTATCCACCCAATAGATAAAGTCGTTGAAATTGGTGTTACCCTTGATGTCGCGGGTTCTCTTATCCGAACCTTTGATCGGCAGGTTCTTATCGTAAGCCGTTCTCGTCATCCACAACGGATCGTAATAGATACCCGTTTTCAGACCTTTCTTTTTGTTATAATCAATCCAATAGCTAAAATCGTGTACCCATCCGTCGTTGTATTTGGTGATATAACCGTTCGCATCGACCGTTTGCGCCTGTTCGATCCAGCCGTCGGTGCAAACCATATCGAAACCATACGGCAGGAAATTCTCAGCCACCCAATCGACCGAATTTTTATAACGGCTTTCGGGTAGAGGCTGGTCGGTCACAAAGCAATGTTCGTATGCCATCCAATAAAGCGGACCTGCACCGTGCCGCGTAAATTTACTATCGCGAGCCCCGACCGTCATCACAGTCAGAAGGAGAGCGATTCCACAGAATATTATCTTTTTGAAATTCATCATATTCAAGTTTTTAATCGTTTATTTCCGAGTCGTAAAACCGGCTCGATTCTCTTTATTTATATTTGTAGATATAGGATTTTATTCCGCACTCACCTTTCACTATATTCGAACCTATTTGATTACCTTCGCACTTCCTGCATCCGTACGCACGACATAAACACCTTTTGCCCAAGACGACATATCCATATCTACGGATGTCGCGGCAACATAGAGGCTCCGGACAAGCAATCCCGATGCCGTATAGACCTCAACGCAGTTCAATGCTGTTCCGGCAACGATCGAAAGCTCCGATCCGTTGGCACGAACGGCAAACCCGCCGGCAGACAAAGACTCGACGGTAGTCGGAGTCCAAAGGCTCAAAGTCATTTTAAGTGTATTCAGGTCTACAACGACTTTATAATTATTGTCGCCGCCTTCGGCAATTCCCCAGAACCAGTCGGAGATACCGCCTTCCATGTCGTTCGCAGAAACCTTCATATCGTAAGTTCCCGGCTCTACCGCCAACACGCTGTTCGTTTCAGAGGTCGGAGTGAAATACACCGTCTTATCCCATGAAGCCTTAGGCGTACAGAACTTGAACTGCTTGTTTTCCCCGTTCCAAACTATCTCTCCGTTCCATTCGAATACGCCGTCACCGATTTTAGCCATTTCCAACGCGTCTTCCGAGTACCATTTCCCGGCAGCGTTCCCGAGCATATACAGATTTTCGGTCGATGCCGCATCGAAACCTTGCGACTTGTCTTCGAGCAAAGTCACAGTCACTTCGAGCGATTTCGTGTCTACCGATATACGATACACGCCAGCCTTGTACATATACAGACCGAAGAACGCATCGACACCCTGCTGTCCGTTTTGCCAAGTGCAGGTGCGCAGTTTATATGTACCCTCCGATATTTTTTCGATATAACCGTCGTTTACGGCAGCAACCGGAATAAGGTAAGTCACTTCGTTCCATGCACCGGTAGGGAAACAGAACTTGAACTGTTTGTTGTGATTGTATTCCACACTCCGGAAGTAATCCATTTCACCTTCCCATTCGAATACGCCGTCGGCAGACTTCGTCATTTCCAGCGGGTTGTTCGAGTCGAACGAATCGGCAGCCAGACCGAGCATATACAGCCGGTCGATAGACAGCACCTCTTCCACCCGGGTCAGTTCGAAAGTCATCTCAGCCGGATTGACAACAATTCTATATTTGCCGCTCTGACCTTCGGTAATCCCCCAGAACCAGTCTTTCAGCCCTTGCGGCGGTTCTTGGTTTGTCGGATATTCCGCCGATGCCATCATCGAATGAGTACCGGGAGTTATTTGTCTGACGTTACCGTTATGATTCACCTCCTCGGGGACAAGATAGGTAATTTCGTTCCAATTTCCCAATGCCGTGGCAAATTTGAAACATTTGTCGTCGTTCGTGTAGTTGAGGTTTCCTTCCCAGACGAATGTGCCGTCCGATTGTCTTTCCAATCGTCCCGCTTCCTGAGATCCGCCCCAGATCTGTCTCTTATACACATCTCCGAGCCCACGAGACCGGAGCCTATCTCG
>ERZ1027125.249-NODE-249-length-26410-cov-5.123468_pt1 | contig 26410 bp, 24 predicted proteins | sample MGYA00519249_ERZ1027125 | MGnify/ENA primary metagenome ERZ1027125 (study PRJEB26926, sample SAMN06164580) | human gut metagenome | biome: ENVO:00009003; feature: ENVO:2100002; material: ENVO:00002003 | host: Homo sapiens | place: USA | collected 2012 ... | reverse complement strand
AATTATAATAAATATACTGAGCAATGGAACAATAATCAAGCACAAATAATCCTTAAAATCGGCTCTGACGGCATTTCTCTTCAAAATCAACAGTACTACCAAAACCATTATAAATTTTATCAATTTTGATAACATCACTGTATATAAGTACATATCGCTTGCAAATGTTTCGGAGTGAGAAAACACTTTTAGAAAGGTTAATATACTATTAGAGGCAACCTCCGAAATCATTGAAAAAACTAATAAAGATATGCTTGCAAATAATTTCACTATCCATCTTGAATCATATAAATTTGTAAAAATAAAGAACTGCATAAACGCTAGTAATATATTACCCAGCCAATTCATATTTGGGATTCTCGCAAACCAAAACACTACGCTAAGACCTATATATAATAGAAAATAAATTGGATTAGACACCCATTCCTTTCGGTTTTTAAAAATGATTCCAAAATATATCATAGTTATAATCATTTCAAAAACAGAAGCAGCTATTGTGAAAATTAATTGTGTAGTTTCATTCATTATTTTCTATACCTCACAACCATATATTTTGAAAAGGCTTCTTTAACTTCAGCTATCTTTCGACGGCTCGCTTCAACAGTTTTTCCGTTAGTCAGTTCAACCATATTGGAATTGAACCTTTTAATATATTTCATATTTACTAAAACCGATCTGTGAACGCTCACAAAATACTGTTCTTTTAATTTTTGCTCCATTTCGGCAATCTTCCCTTTTATGGCGAATTCATCATTCACTGTAGTAACTAATAAATCTGACTTAGTAGTAATACTTTTTATAGTTTCAAAACAAATGATATCGTCTAAATGTAAGATTATTTCTCCATTTTTCAAGCTAATAACGGCTATATTTGTTTGCAGTTCATTCAGGTATCCTATAAGCCTTTTCATTTTATCTTCAAACAGATCATACGTTAACGGCTTAGTTAAATATTGATATGCCTGTACATCAAAGCTATCCTGCATATATTCCGGATAACTTGTTATGAATACTATTAAAACATTTCTATCCGGAATCTTTCGAATTTGTTCAGCAATCTCAATACCATTGATTTCGGGCATTTCCACATCCAAAAAGATCACATCATATTTTGATGGATTACCGTTATATGAACCCAATAACTTATTACCATTTGTATATTTATTAACTTTAAATTCAATACCGCTTTGTACAGAAAAAGTAGTTATATAATCTTCAATCGTTTTTATTTCAGAAAGTTCGTCATCACATATAGCAATATTTAAAAACATTAATTTTTTCTCCTTTACAAAAAAGATATTATAATTTTAACATATTTTAAAGTGATTTGCAACTATTATAACAACCATTGAGGGCGATAAATACACCATTTATGCTTGCAGTAGGTATAAATGAAAAAATGTACGGTATAGATCGCTATATACGTGCCTTTCTGAAAAGAATAAATTAAGCGCTGAAAAAACAAACAGCGGAAACCCGGTCGGTCTCCGCTGTTTGTGATCATTCAGCTTTCTTTACCATGTCCGCTATGCCGCAGAAAAGGTCATATATCTCCTCGCCTGAGCGACCCAACGACCTTATCGCTATGCCGCGCTCTGTGTGAGTGGCACACATCGTTACTGCGTTTTTGTCTGAAAGGTCACAGCTTTCGTAAATGCTGTCGGATAGGTCAGCGTCGGGAGTGTGAATGTACATAAAGCCTGTGTGGGTGAAGCCCTCGAAAAAGCCTTTCTGCCTTATGGGAAGAGCGGCGGGATCTATAAGGGTGTTGTCAATAAAATCTGCCCTGCCGTCTATGGTTATCACAGTGCGTGAGCGAAAGCTTTTCAAGCCGAATTCCTCGCCCATTGCCGTTCTGCCGCAGCAGTATATTTCCGAGAAAACAAGCACCGAGCTTTCAGCTATGCTCACCTTGCCGCTTGATATATGCTCACAGCCCGTGAACGTCATTATAGGGTGGGGCATATAACAAAGCTTTCCGCCTTTTCGCACAACAAGCTTGATACTCTGCCTTGAAACGCCGCCGTTTGTGTTGAAAAGCTTTTGATAGCCCTGATCTGTGAAAATGACCTTGCAGTTTTCTCCCACAAAAAGCTTTATCTCGTTTTCGTCCCCTGCCAATACTCCCGCCGAGCTGCACATTGAAATATATCTCGCCCAGCCGTTTTCGTCATAAAACGGTGAATACACCTTGAAAGGCGGTGCAAAATACAGATTATCCGTAACAGTTTTCACACCGTCGAAAACTGTTGACAGGTTCAGCCTGCCGTTCATTTCATATCCTCAAACAGCACAGATTTCTTTATCCAGTCAATGACCTGCGAAACGCCCTCGCGGCTCATAAGGTTTGTGAACAGATACGGTCTGCCGCCCCTCATTCTCTTTGAGTCCGATGCCATTACCTCAAGCGACGCACCTACCAGCGGTGCGAGATCTGTTTTGTTTATAACAAGCAGGTCTGAACGTGTCACGCCCGGACCGCCCTTTCTCGGTATCTTTTCGCCCTGTGCAACGTCTATTACATAGATAGAGGCGTCTGCAAGGTCGGGAGAAAAGGTTGCGGAAAGATTGTCGCCGCCGCTTTCAATGAAAACTATCTGCGTGTCGGGGTGCTTTTTCACCATTTCGTCCACCGCCTCAAGGTTCATTGAGCAGTCCTCTCTTATAGCGGTGTGAGGACAGCCCCCCGTTTCAACGCCCACTATGCGGTCGGCAGGCAGACAGGAATTTTTCGTAAGAAACTCTGCGTCCTCCTTTGTGTAAATATCGTTCGTTACAACGCAGATAGAATATTCCTTTGACATTTCTCTTGTAAGACGTTCAATAAGTGCAGTCTTGCCCGAACCAACAGGACCGCCTACGCCTATTTTTACATAGCTCATAACAGGTTCTCCTTATATTTCCTTATGACATATATTGTCTTGAATAAAGCCTCTCATGCTCCATTGCACGCAGGTCAAAGCCTGCACCGCTTATGCCTATGTCGTTAATATCCGTGAAAACGGCTTTTTCGGCGGCTGAAGATATAAACTCAAAGCTCTCGCCCAGTATTCTCTGTCCTGCGATCTGGCTCAGCGGCACAAGCTTGACGCAGTTTGTGACGATAGCGGAGCATATTGAATAGCCGTATACCGCAAGCCCCTGAGAAAGCTCTATGCCGCAGTCACGCATATAAAGCCCGTAGGCTATGCACTGATGACCTCGGCACAATCCCTCCTCGATAAGCCTTTTGTACTTTTCGGTAAAACAGCGGGAGGTGCTTTCGGATATTTTGAAAAAACGCCTTGTGACCTTTTCCGAGCCGTTTCGTATCTCAAAGGGAGCTTTTGCCGCAGAGTATATCTCGTCAAGCATTTTGAGCGTATTTACGTCTGAGTAATATGCAACAGCCGCCGCACCAAGCTCGTTGAAGGGCAGTATGGAGATATATGAGTGAAGATATTCTTCAAGACCTTCGGGAGAAGTGATAAGATCTTTTTGAACATAGCTTTCAAGTCCGTTTGAAAGGGTGAATGCGCCAACAGGAAAAAGGCTGTCGCATATTTGAAGAATATGCAGAAGTCCTGCGGTATCGGTCATTTTTTATCAGCTCCGTTAATGTGAATGTTCGTGACGATGCTCGCAATGCCTGTGAGAATGGCTGTGGGCTTGTCCGTGAGCCTTGCAGACAATGAAATCATCAAACTTTCCTATTATCTCCTCGCAGTCAAAGCCCAGATCTTTCAGATGCTTTTCCGTAGGCTCGTCACGGGGGATAAGCACGCTGTCGTCGGATATTTTCAGAGAAAGATGTCTGTTTCCTATCTCAAAGCAAAGCCTGCCCATTTCCGGCATGGTGTGTACATTTATTTTGATAAGCGGACAGCTTATAAGCTTTACCGCAACGCAAAGCTTATCGTCAAGATAGATTATATCGCCGTCTTTGAGATTTTCGTCAATGGCAATACCTATGTCACGTCCGCCTACGGTGGTCTTGCGTATACGCTTTTTCTCCGCCTCAAACCAGTCAAGCTCTACTGTGTCTACCTCGGCAGACGTAGAAAGCTCCGACAGATTTCCGATTATTTTTTCAGCTATCATTTGTATTTCCTCGCTTTTATCAGAACATAAAATATCTTTGTGCCAGTGCAAGCTCGTCAAACGGCTCACAGGTTATCACATTGCCGTCAACTGTAACGGTGTAGGTTTCGGGATCTACCTTAATGTCACCGCAGACGTTGTTATATACCATATCAGCCTTTGAGATATTGCGGCAGTTTTTAACGGGGAGCACCTGTCTTTTAAGCCCCAGCTTTTCCTTTATTCCGTCCTTGTATGCATATTTTGATACGAAGGTTATGCAGGTGCTTGAAAGCGCAAGTCCGTGACCGCCGAACATTTCGGTATAGCTCACAGGCTGAGGAGTAGGGATAGAGGCGTTGGCGTCGCCCATTTTTGAAGCGAATATAAAGCCGCCTTTTATTATCATATCGGGCTTTGCTCCGAAGAACGTAGGATTCCAAAGCACAAGGTCAGCCACCTTGCCTGCCTCGACAGAGCCTACATACTCCGAAACGCCGTGGGTAATGGCAGGATTTATTGTATACTTTGAGATATAACGCTTTATTCTGAAATTATCGTTTCTCTTGCTATCCTCGGGGAGAGCGCCACGCTGTTTTTTCATTTTGTCGGCTGTCTGCCACGTTCTTGTGATGACCTCGCCTACACGTCCCATCGCCTGAGAGTCCGAGCTCATCATGGAGAATATGCCCATATCGTGGAGAACGTCCTCTGCGGCGATAGTTTCGGGACGTATCCTTGAATCGGCGAAGGCTATATCCTCGGGAACGTTCTTGTCAAGGTGGTGACACACCATAAGCATATCAAGATGCTCGTCAAGTGTGTTTGCGGTGTACGGCATAGTCGGGTTTGTTGACGAAGGGAGAACGTTCGGGAATGCAGCCGCTCTTATGATGTCAGGAGCGTGTCCGCCGCCTGCACCCTCGGTGTGGTAGGTGTGGATGGTTCTGCCTTTGAATGCGTTCACGGTGTCCTCCACAAAGCCGCCCTCGTTAAGGGTATCGGTATGGATAGCTGCCTGCACGTCATACATATCCGCAACTGTCAGTGCGTGGTCGATAACATCGGGGGTAGACCCCCAGTCTTCGTGTATTTTCAAACCGATACAGCCCGCTCTTATCTGTTCTTCAAGGGCGGTTATGTTACTTGAATTTCCCTTGCAGAGATAGCCGAAATTCATAGGCAGGTCTTCTGACGCCTCCAGCATTCTGTGAATATTGAACTCGCCCGGCGTGCAGGTAGTGGCGTTGGTACCGTCCGCAGGACCTGTTCCGCCGCCGATCATGGTGGTGATGCCGCTGTAAAGAGCCGTTCTCACCTGAGTCGGCGAAATAAAATGTATATGCGTGTCAAGTCCTCCTGCGGTAAGGATAAGTCCCTCGCCTGCGATAGCCTCGGTGGACGCTCCGATTATCATATTCTTATCAACGCCGTTCATAATATCGGGATTGCCTGCCTTGCCGATACCTGCTATCCAGCCGTCCTTTATTCCCACGTCAGCCTTTATGATGCCTGTGCTGTCTATGATAAGTGCGTTTGTGATAACAGTGTCAAGACACTCATCGTCGGTTGCTCGGCAGGACTGTCCCATACCGTCACGGAGAGATTTTCCGCCACCGAACTTTGCCTCGTCACCGTGAACGGTCAGATCCTTTTCCACTTCGGCAATAAGAGAAGTATCGCCTAACCTTACCCTGTCGCCCACGGTAGGACCGTACATATCGCAGTATGCTTTTCTTGATATCTCAATCATTTTTCACACCCCCTTGAAGCCAAGCTTTTTCGCCTTTTCAAAAGCCGCCTGCCTGATATTCTCGTCGTCTATTTTTCCGTTTACAAGTCCGTTAAGACCGCAGCCAATTCGATCGCCGCCGATCGGGATAAGGCGGACGGTCTTTTTCTCGCCCGGCTCAAATCTGACCGCCGTGCCTGCTGGGATGTCAAGACGCATTCCGTATGCGGCTTTTCTGTTAAATTCGAGTGCCTTGTTGACCTCGAAAAAGTGAAAGTGCGAGCCTGTCTGTATTGGCCGGTCGCCTGTGTTTGAAACGGTAAGCTCAATGCTTTCGGTTCCCTCGTTGAGCTTTACAGTGCCCTCCTCAACGATAAATTCACCGGGGCGGAGCTTGCTGCGCCCCTTGATAGGATCATGGACGGTAACAAGCTTTGTGCCGTCGGACATTGTTGACTCTATCTGTATTTCGTGTATCATTTCGGGAACGCCGTCCATAACGTCATCTGCGGTAAGAAGCTTTGTGCCGTACTGCATAAGCTCGGCGGCGGAAACCCCCGCCCTTGCTTTTTCCATTACCATCATGCTTATGTATGCCACAGCCTCGGGATAATTGAGCTTCAGCCCTTCCGCCTTGCGGTCACGGGCGAGCACTCCTGCATAGTGGAGCATAAGCTTGTCCTGCTCTCTCGGAACAAGTCGCATTTTTATTCCTCCTGTTCATATAGTATGTATCATTGCTGTTTATTCCGTGTGAGCGTATCTTTGATAACGCCCTTAGGATCGCTTATGATCAGAGCGCAAAGCCATACAGTACAGCCCAGCGCCACAACGCTTAGTCCTAAAAAGCTGTCGTTGAGCATATCAACCGCAGCAGGCGTAAAGTACGCCGCACCAAGCTCTTTATATTCAGACAGTGCGTCAACGAGCCACATTACAGACGCTCCCCAGAACATATAGCACATAAGACCTATTTTAAGCTTTCTTGCTTTCTGTGAGCAATACCACACCACAGTTACCGCAACGGCGGCTGTCAGCGCAATAAGCAGCGTCATAGCGTTTCACCTCTCAGCTCCTTTGTGTTGTGCGGCTTGCGCTTTAGCAGCTTATCTGATACTACAGTGAGTATCGCCCACACTGCCGTGACCGCCACAGCCATTGCAGTTCCTGTTGCAGCCATTTCACGGAACGCAGCCGCCATTTCCGAGGGGTCATTCGCCGCCGTGAGAAATGGGAAGAAAGGAGATATCTCTCCGTGCCATAAATGCTCAAATGCCAGCAGACCCGAACCGCCCCACAGAAAGCCCGAAAGCCTTGTTATCTTCTTTGAAAGCGGGATCTTGTCCTCTCCCAAAGTCTTTACCTTTGTCTGCTCATCACGCTTTGCCTCGTGAGACTTAACGGCCTTTGCTGCGATAGTAGTTACGATCGCCTCAGTTGCAGGTACTAAAAAACATGCCATAATAAAACAACCTTTCAAATAATGATAATTATAATAAATAAAAAAAACAACGCCCTTATAAACCGACGGGCGTTTCCGTATCGGTCATAAGAGCGTCATTGCTTTGATTATCAGTATAGCACAGAGTTTTTTGTTTGGCAATAGTGTTAATGAAAAATTATTATTTTATTCAGCTTTGAATAAAAAGTAAATGTGAACAAAATGAAAGTTTTCCAATTAAAAGTTGCATCTATCTTGATTTTAAAATTGCACAAAGAAACTATTCAAAAATGAATAATCGCTCGGCCCAACTTGATTATACTGCGGAAATACGCAGTTTTTGCGATGACAAACGATATTCTTAAGTGAATAAATTTTCGAAAAATCCGAAATCGGCTCTTGACAATTTGCAGGGTGTATGATATAATTTTGCACATAGAGCAATTCAGAAATGACTTGGAAGTCATGCGGAATATGCTTCTCAAAGATTTTTGAAAGGAAAGTGACCTCTGATGATCAACAATAATTGTCAGCCGCCGAGTGCCTCAGGCTCTCCCCGGTTTTGTAATATGGGTAATTTTATGAGGCTTCCTCACGCAGCCTCAGCCGAGGGACTTGACTTCGCTGTCGTGGGTATTCCATTTGACACAGCCGCCTCTTTCAGAGCGGGTGCAAGATTCGGTCCTAACGGAGTGAGAAACATTTCAGCAATGATAAAGCCTAACAACGTGGCGATGGGTGTAAACATCATGGATTCACTCAAGGGTGCAGACCTTGGCGACGTTCCTGTTATCCCCGACTATATCCACGAAACATATGACGCTATCGAGCAGACGCTGGACGGAATTCTTGAATGCGGTGCAGTTCCTATCAGTATCGGCGGCGACCACGCTGTCACTTTGGGAGAGCTGAGGGCCGTCGCAAAGAAGCACGGCAAGGTAAGCCTTGTACATTTCGATTCTCACCTTGACCTTTGCGATACGGTTTTCGGGCAGAAGTACAACCACGGCACGCCGTTCAGAAGAGCAATGGAGGAGGGTCTTATCGATCCGAGCAAGTCGGTGCAGATAGGCATGAGAGGTTCTCTTTACGATCCTGACGATTTCAAGATTGCGGCCGATCTCGGCTTTACGGTCATTCCGGGAGATAAGCTGCACACATTCACTCCCGAGGATCTTCTCAAGATCATCAAGGAAAAGGTCGGCGACAACAAGGTGTTCCTCACATTCGATATTGATTTTGTTGACCCTGCATACGCTCCCGGCACAGGAACTCCTGAGGTGGGCGGATTTACTTCCTTTGAAACGCTCCAGTATATCAGGGCGTTAAAGGATCTCAACTTCACGGGCTTTGACGTTGTTGAAGTTGCTCCTCCATACGACCATTCGGAAATAACGGCTTATATGGCCGCTAATATCATCTTTGAATTTATGTCGATTCTTGCTTACCAGAAAAAGACAGGCAAGAGAAAATGATAAACCTTACGGAAAATTATACTTCTATAATATAATATATTTTAACGCAAAGAGGCGTTGGCGGCTGTGCATTGTATGGTACGGTTGTCGACGCCTTTTGATTTATAACGTAAGAAAGTAATAATGAAAGGCTGGGATCAGTTATGAAAAACGAAAAAAGATCTGTAATGTTAAAAAGAGTTTGTGTAGCGGCAGTTGCATCGGCGCTGGCAGCGGGATGTTTTACCGCCTGCGGCAGCAAGCAGTCAGGACCGCTTACTCTTGATCAGATCAAGGAAAACGGTAAGCTTACGGTAGCGACAGAGGCTGCCTACGAGCCTTTTGAATACTTGGACGGCGACAAGATCGTAGGCTATAACGCAGATCTTTTCGCTGCTATCTGCGAAGATCTGGGAGTTGAGCTTGATTATATCGATCTTCCTTTCCAGGGTATTCTTGCAGGTCTTGAGGCAAAGAAATATGATGTTGTAGGTGCGACGCTGGGTGTTACGAAGGAGAGAGCCGACAAGTATACAATGACATATCCTATCCAGAACGGCACAACAGTTTTTGTAAAGAGAAAGGGTGACGACAGCATCAAGTCCATTGAAGATATGTCCGGCAAGAAGGTGGGCACACAGACTTCCTGCTATAACGAGGACGATACAAAGGATTTCAACGAAAAGCTCAAGTCCGAGGGAAAGGACGGATATTCAGAGCTGCTTACTTATGATTCATTCCCTGAGGCTTTTGCGGAGCTTAAAAACGGGAAGATCGACCTTGTCGCACAGAATTATGCAAGCTGTGCCGCAGTTGTAATGAAGAACCCTGACGATTATGAAATAGTTGCTGATGAATCGGGCAATGCCGAAATGGTGGGTACTGACACATGGGTATCATGGGCTGTCCGCACAGAGGATACAGAGCTTTCAGATTATATTAACTCTGAGCTGCACAAATTCAAGGAGGACGGCACCCTTGCAGAGCTTCAGAAGAAGTGGTTTGGCGAAACAACAGATCTTCCTGAGTCGGATTATATTCCTGCCGAATAACAGACGCCTTTGAAAGGAGGAAATGCTCCGTCCTGTGCGGCGGAGCATTAAATATTAATGGAGAATTTCAATATCGTATGGCAGTATAAAGACCTGCTGCTGAAAGGTCTTGGCTATACAGTATTCGTATCCGCTGCGGCGATACTCATTGCACTGTGCGTGGGAGTGCTGCTTTCGGTAATGAGAATGGGCGGCGGCTCGCTTCCCTCACGGATACTGAAAAAGATAGTTGCGGTATATATAAGCTTTGTTCGCGGAACGCCTGTACTGGTGCAGATATATATTATCTATCAGGCATTGGCCGTAATGGGACTGAACCTTTCAAATCTTGCCTCGGGCATAATAGCCCTGAGCCTTAACAGCGGCGGATTTATCGCAGAGATAATCAGAGGCGGACTTACCGCCGTGCCGAAGGGTCAGATAGAGGCGGCCGAGGCGCTGGGAATGAGCGAACCCAAAATACTTATGAGGATAGTTTTTCCGCAGGTGTTCAGGGTGGCTCTGCCGCAGCTCACAAGCGAGTTCATAAATGTTATCAAGGTGTCGCCTATGCTGTCGGTGCTTGCTATAGTAGAGCTTACCAGAACTGCACAGCGTCTTGTAACGCAGACGTACATAAACCTGCCTTTCTATATTGCGATAGCACTGCTTTATTTTGTTATCTGTGCAGGACTTGAAGAGCTTGTAAAGCTGCAAAAGAAAAGACTTGAAAGAAGATAAGGAGGCAGAAGTCAATGGACGAATTTATGCACGTTGCGGAAATAGCAATTCCGCTGCTATTGCAGGGTCTTGGAACGACCGCTGCAATATCGGCGCTTTCTATTCTCATAGCAATGGTTTTAGGCTCGGCGGTGGGATATATGTGCCTTTCAAAAAACAAGGCGGTAGAGCTCATCGCAAGAGCGTTTATCAAGATCTTCAGATGTACCCCTTTCATGGTTCAGGTATATCTTGCATATTACGGACTTCCCGCACTGGGTCTTAACGTATCGGCGTTTGCAACGGGCGTTATAATACTGGGAATGTACACTGCGGCATACACTGCGGTAATTCTCGAAAGCGGCGTAAGCGCTATACCTAAAGGACAATCTGAGGCGTCATATGCAATGGGTATGCCAAGATTTAAGACAATGAGCAGAATAATCTTCCCTCAGACTCTGAAAATAATCGTTCCGTCGCTGACGGGTCAGTTTGTTCAGACTGTCAAGGACTCATCTATTCTTTCTATCATCACGGTGGCTGAAATGACCATGATGACAAAAGAGGCTATCGGCATAACGTTCAGCCCTCTGATAGTCTATATCTGTGCGGGTGTTCTTTACTGGGCACTGAACCTTGTTATCGAGTGTGCATCGAGATGTGTTGAAAATCACAACAATCGTATTGCTATATGACGAAAAGGAGTGTAAAATACAATGGCTGAAAGCAGAACGCCTGTTATATCGGTTCACGGTCTGGCGAAGAATTATGGAGAGCTGAAAGTTCTCAGAAAAATAGATATGGATATTTACAAGGGAGAGGTAGTCAGCGTTATCGGCCCCAGCGGTTCGGGCAAGAGCACGTTTCTCAGGTGTCTTAATTATCTTGAGGAGCTGACCTCGGGAGAGATAAAGATAGGCGGCGTTTCCCTTAAAGGTATCGACGAAGACAAGCACAACAGAAAGCTTAACGAAAAGGCGGCAAAGGAAATAAGAAAGAATGTGGGAATGGTATTCCAGCAGTTCAATCTCTGGCCGCACAAGACGGTGCTTGAAAATGTTATAGAGTGCCCTGTGCAGGTGAAAAAGGCGAACAAGGAAGAAACAAAAAAGAAAGCCATGGAGCTGCTTGCAAGGGTCGGAATGGACGGCAAGGCTGACGCTTATCCTACACAGCTTTCGGGCGGTCAGCAGCAGAGAGTCGCTATTGCAAGAACGCTTGCAATGGAGCCTGAGGTGATACTCTTTGACGAACCAACCTCCGCCCTTGACCCTGAGTTCGTCGGCGAAGTGCTCAACGTTATGAAAGACCTTGCCGAAGCAGGCATGACAATGATAGTTGTTACCCACGAAATGGGCTTTGCGGCAGAGGTCGCAAACAGAGTATGCTTTATGGACGGCGGATACGTTATCGAGGACGGCGCTCCCGAGGAAGTGTTTAAGAACCCTAAGAGCGACCGTGCAAAGCAGTTCTTCTCAAAGATACTCAACGTATAAAAACATCTTCGGCAACACAGCAGAAAGGAGTGCAGACAAATGGACTACGAGCTGCTAGGACATATTCTTGAAAGCATACACCCCGGCGTGACTATTGCGGACGGAAACGGCGTGTTCAGATTTGTTTCACAGTCATATCTCAATGGCAGAAGCGTAAAAAGCTTTGATATAATCGGAAAATTCGCAGGCTCGGAAGAAATGATGAAGATGTTTTCGCCTTGTGTGACGCAGATGGTTTTTGAGAGCCGCGAGCGTGTGACAACATTCCAGAAAGGCGTTGACAATGACGAGACCTTTGTGACGGGAATACCTGTTTTTGACGGAGAAAAGCTTGAAATGATAATAAGCTATTCCTCGTGGGAAATAACAGGCTTTGACGATCTGAGGGCACGTTATAACGTTTTGCAGCATCAAAACAAAAAGCTTCTTGATAAAATAGAGCTTATGACCTGCCGTAACGGCGGCAGACGCTACATTGCCGAAAGCAGCCGCTCGATAGACGCAAGACGGCTTACAGGGATATTCTGTGACGCAGGCTGTCCGTGCTATATTTACGGCCCTGAGGGCAGCGGAAAGAGCTTCCTCGCCTCCACGGTTTACGGCAAAAAGGGCGCTGTGTATACCTATGACTGTGCACCTGTCAGCGAGGAGATCATTGAAAAGGAGCTCCTCGAAGAAGGCTCTATGATCTCGCCTTTGTCGGGACTGTATGCGGTGATAATAAAGCATATAGACAGGCTTTCCCCAAGACTTCAGAGGGCGGTTACGGAAAAATGCACCAAGGCAGGCGTTTTGCCCGTGGGGCTTTCGGAATATTCGGTGGAAGAACTAAAAGCAGGCGGCAAGGCGGCCGAGGAGTTTGTAAGTGAATTTGAGGCCTATCAGGTGCGGGTGTATTCTCTTGCGGAAAGGGCGGAGGATCTCAAAAGCTTTATAGATTATTATCTCGCTTCGGCAAACAAGAAATATTCACGCAGCGTTGAGCTTACCTCAAGAGCGATGAGCTGTCTGATGGGTTATGAGTGGAAAGAAAACATTGACGAGGTACACAGAACTATCGAGCGTATCGTTCTCACCTCCGAGAAGAAAAAGGTCGACGTTTTTGACCTGCCCGACAGGATAAAGGGCGGCTCTGTGGAGATATTCACACAGAACGCCTCGCTGAAGGACGTGCTGGAATTTTATGAAAGAGGACTTGTGATGAGAGCGTATAAGAAATACGGAACATCTGTTGCAGTGGCTCAAAAGCTCGGCATAAGTCAGGCGACGGCGGTGCGGAAAATACACAAATATGCAGGCAGGGACGTTGATTGAATGAATGAACATTTTGACGTTATCGTTACGATACTTGAACTTATCGGCACGGCGGCGTTTGCGGCAAGCGGCGCTTTGACGGCGATAAAAAGGCGGTTTGACCTTTTCGGCGTTATGATAATAGGCGTTACAACGGCGGCGGGCGGCGGAATAATGCGTGATATCGTTATCGGAAGTCACCCTGTGGCAGCATTTCGTGACCCTATGGCTATAACGGTTTCGGCGGCGGTATCGGTGCTGATATTTGCGGCTACAGCCCTTAAAGGAGGCTTTGGCGGCAGAGCCTTGCGGTTTTATGACACCTCAATGCTCCTGCTGGACACTGTGGGGCTTGGCATTTTTACTGTCACAGGCATTATGGCGGCAATACGCAGCGGTGCGGCGGACAACAACTTTCTGCTTGTTTTTTCGGGCGTTATAACGGGCGTGGGCGGAGGCGTCCTGCGTGATATTTTCGTCAACAAGAAACCCGAGATATTTGTATGCAACATTTATGCCTGCGCCTCTGCCACAGGAGCGGCAGCGTTTCTGTTGGCATACGGTGTGTTGTCGTTTATATCGGCGTGCATGATAAGCTTGTCGGTAACGTTCTCGCTCAGGCTTCTGTCGGTGAAATTCGGCTGGAATTTGCCTAGTATACACATACGCAGCAATTTGGACAGCAGTGTGTCGAATGTTAAGGATAATCTCATAATAAAAAAGGAGCATAGACTATGAAAAAGTTTATTATTACCATAAGCCGTGAGTTCGGCTGCAATGCAAGAGAGGTGGCAAGAAAGACGGCCTCTGAACTTGGCATTGAATTATATGACAAGGACCTTGTGGATATGGCGGCTGAGAGAGCAGGTATAAGCCGTGATTCATTTCTCGACAGCGAGGAAATGATCGACAAGAATGCTGACCGCCTTCTGAAATCCTTCGGATACGGCTCATCGACCCAATTTTATTCCGACAAAGCTGTAAAAGCACAGGTGAGCGTTATCAGAGATCTTGCCAATAGGCGTGTGCCTGCTATATTTTTCGGCAGGTGTGCAAATTATGTTCTCAGGGAGTATCCTAATCTTATGAACGTTTTTCTCTATTCGCCTCTTGACGCAAGGATAAAGCATATGTGCCAGACCTATCAGCTTTCGTGGTCTGAGGCTGACAGACTTATAAAGCGCGTTGACCGTCAGCGTCACAATTATTATAAATATGTTACAGGTAAAAACCGAGGAGACCGTGATAATAAGCATCTTATGATAGATGTCAGCGAATACGGCACAGATCTGACAGCAGAGATGATCTGTTTCGCAGTAAGAAAGATGTTTGACGATTAAGACAACACCGCACAACTACCGCTGTATGAACTTTGTTCATAACACGGCTTTGTGTACGACTTGCTTGCAGACTTTCTGCTGATTGCCAAATCTTCATACACGGGGTGCTTCTTTGTGAATCACCCTTCTTTTTTGCATTGGTGATTATGAACAAAATGCAAGAAATAAAGTTTAATCATTCATGGCGACATTTTCTGTAAAGTCCAAAACCGACCGGCATTAATATAAAATTTATAATTTAAACACAAAAAAATAGATTTTCGATATTGCAATTGTAGCAGCTACAGGATATATCATAGATATATCAAAAGAAAAGTTTCGCACAGTAAATTGTTTGAAAATTATAAAATGAATGTTGTTTTAAAAATCCTGCAAAATAAGCCGGGTTTATATAGGAGGAATGCAACGTGAAAAGGCTGAGGTTTATAATAAAACGGCTGCTTTCAATGATAGTTATCATGTTTGCGGTATCATTTCTGGTGTTCGTTGTTTTGAGAATGTCAGACGCCGATCCGCTTACAGTGATGATAGGAAACAATCAGTCGACCCCTGAACTCAGGCAGGCGCTTACAGAGCAGTATCACCTTGACGACCCTGTGCATATTCAGTATATCAGGTGGATAAAGAGCGTGCTTTCGGGAGATTTCGGTACGGATTACGTTGACGGTCAGGATGTCAAGGGACTGATAATGTCGAGACTGCCAATAACCTTCGGACTTGTGATAATGAGCTCGGTAATAGGAACTCTTATCGCAGTTATAATGGGCGTTGCAGCGGCTCTCAGAAAGGGCAAGCCCTCAGACGCAGCAATTTCGGGACTTATGCTTGTACTTTCGGGTGCTCCGTCATTTCTGGTAAGCATACTGATACTCATCTTTATGACAAAGTACGTTCCGGGTTATTCGTTTATCGGAACATATGCAAATTTCGGCGAGTTTTTGCAGCGTATAACTATTCCAAGTCTGATAATGGCGCTTACATTTGTAGCAATGCTGGGACGTATTACACGAAGCAATATGATAAGCCAGCTTCAGTCGCCTTATATCGCAGCGGCAGCCGCAAAGGGGCTGAAACAGAGCAGCATAACCTATAAGCATGCTTTTCACAATGCGGTGATACCGGTAATAACCGTTGCGGGATATATGGTAGCAGGTTCTATCGGTTCTACCGTCATAGTAGAGCAGGTGTTCTCACTACCCGGTATCGGCGGACTTCTGATATCAGCCGTTGAGGAAAACAATTTTCCTATAGTTCAGATACTCGTTTTGTTTATGCTTGGCGCATATCTCATAATGAGCTTTGTTATTGACATACTTTATACCGTGCTCGATCCGAGAGTTGATCTTAAATAAGGTGGGATTTCAAATGAAGAAGAAAAATAAAGCAGGGACGTTTTTCACTCCTGTTGTTGCGGTAACGGGAATTTTCCTTGCGGTCATGGTTTTTGTATCACTTTTCGCAAATGCCATTGCACCCTATGATCCTCTTGATACCGACGTAAATGCAATTTATATACCTGCCTTTTCAGATGGTCACATTTTCGGTACCGACGGACTTGGCAGAGATCTTTTTTCAAGGCTTATATGCAGTGCGAGAACCTCCATACTGAACGCTTTTCTGATAGTTGCTATCGAGGTAGTCATAGGCGTTCCGCTGGGACTTATCTGCGGCTATTACCGCGGTCCGCTTGACAGCATTGTAATGAGAGTCTGGGACGTTATAAGTGCAATACCTCCGCTGCTGCTTTCATTTATACTTATTGCTGTAATGGGAAAAGGCATGATGACAGGCATTATTGCCATAGGCATTTCGTACATACCTCTTACCGCAAAGACGGCAAGGTCAATGATAATGACGGAAAAGAAGTCGGTCTATATTGAGGCGTGCAGGTCCATGGGCTTTTCAGATGCAAGGATAATCTTTGTGCATATCCTGCCAAATATAATCACTCCTATGATCTCACAGTTCACGCTTGATATCGGTACTGCGATAACATCAATGGCAACGCTCAGCTTTCTTGGACTTGGCGTTCAGGCGCCTGATGCAGATTGGGGAACGCTTCTTCGTGACGGAATGGGCAATCTCTATAACAATTCTGCTTTGCTTTTTATTCCTGCAATATGCGTAATACTTGTTACAGTGTCTATAAACCTTTTCAGCGACGGAGTTCAGAATTACCTTGACCCGTCGTCAAGAAAGCTGCCGTCGTTTAAAAAGTATGAAAAAAAGTACGGCTTAAAAAAGCTTTCAGCCGTCAAGGTAAAGGGGGAGGCGTAAAGGTATGAAAAAAGAAAATGTGCTTGAGATAAAGAACCTTTCAGTGGATTTTATGACTGTCCGCGGCATTGTTTACGCCGTTCAGGGCGTTGATCTGGAGGTAAAGCAGGGGGAGATACACGGCATTGTCGGGGAAAGCGGCTGCGGAAAAAGCGTTACCTCAAAGTCGGTCTTAAGGCTTCACAATGAGGATACCACGAGATACGCAGGAGATATCCTTATCCGAAACGGCGTCGAAAAGAACATACTCGCAATGAATAAAAAGGAGTTGCGTGATCTCAGGGGCAGCACGGCAGCAATGATATTTCAGGATCCTATGACCTCTCTTGACCCTATTATGAAGGCAGGCGAGCAGATATCCGAAATGCTCAGAGCAAAGAAAATGCTGAATCGCCGTGAGGCGAAAGCAAAGGTCATAGAAATGTTTGAAAAGATAGGGATCACGCCCGCCGAGAAAAGATATGAGCAGTATCCTTTCGAGATGAGCGGAGGAATGCTGCAAAGAATAATGATCGCAATGGCACTTATCTGTGAGCCGCAGCTCCTTATTGCAGACGAGCCGACCACAGCTCTTGACGTCACAATACAGGCACAGATACTGAAGCTTATAAAAAAGCTCCAGCAGGAAAGCGGAACTTCTGTTATATTCATCACCCATAATCTAGGCGTGGTGGCGGAGATATGCGACAGCGTGACGGTAATGTATGCAGGCAGGGCGGTTGAAACGGCAAGTGTTGCGGATATTTTCGATCACCCCTCGCACCCATACACAAAGGCTTTGCTTGAAAGCAATCCCAGAGAGTCTGATACGGAAAAAAGAATGAAGAGCATACAGGGCAGTCCTCCGCTTCTTTATGAAAAATTCAGCGGCTGTGCATTCGCGCCACGCTGCAGGTATGCTGATGAAAAATGCAGAAGCTGCGTGCCCTCTACGGAGAATGTGACTGAGGGACACAGCGCAGCCTGCTTCAAATGGCGGGAGGTGACAGCACAATGAGCGAAGAAAGACAGCCTTTTATAAGCGTCAGAGATCTGAAGAAGTATTTCTGTCTTGACAATTACAAGCTTGCAAAGGCAAAGGCACGATATATCCATGCTGTTGATGATGTCAGCTTTGATATTTACAAGGGCGAGATATTCGGCATAATAGGTGAAAGCGGTTCGGGAAAGTCAACTATCGGGAGATGTGTTCTTAAGCTTATTGACGCCGACTCGGGGGACATTTATCTTGACGGAAAAAACATAACGCATATTAGCCGTAAGGAGCAAAACGAACTTCGTCCCAGAATGCAGATGGTGTTTCAGAATCCGCTGGCGTCATTTGACCCTAAAAAGACTATCCGTTTCAGCCTTGAAGAGTCGGCAAAGGTGCATAAGATAAGCTCTGATATATACAAGCCACGGATAAAGCAGCTCATGGAATATATAGCGCTTCCCGAGGATCTGCTCACAAGGTATCCTAAGGACCTGTCGGGAGGTCAGCTGCAACGTCTTGCAATAGCGAGGGCACTTATGCTTGAACCTGATTTCATTCTGGCGGACGAACCTGTTTCAGCTCTTGACGTTTCGGTGCAGGCTCAGATACTCAATCTTATGCTTGATCTGAAAGAGGACCGCAGACAGACTATACTGTTCATATCCCACGACCTGAACGTTGTACGGCACGTCTGTGACAGGATAGCCGTTGTTTACCTTGGTGCGATAATGGAAATGGGTACTATCGAGCAGGTTTACGGCAATGTGGCTCACCCATACACCGAGGCGCTTATCTCCGCAAAGCCAAAGGAACATCCTCTTGAAAAGAAAGAGCATATACTTATTGAGGGAGATATACCGAACGCTATCGATATTCCCGAGGGCTGCCGCTTTTCAGGCAGGTGCAGATATTTCAAAGAGGGCTTGTGCGACAACCGCACGCCGAAGCTCAAGGATATAGGCGACGGACACTATGCCGCCTGCCATTTCCCCATAGGCATTGACCGCAGCAGCAACGCTGCGGATATGTAATACTTCATTGAAGAAAGGAAAGTTATCATGAAAAAATTCTCACGAAAGATCGCAGCCGCTGCCGCTCTGACAATAACAGTTTCAAGCTGTATGACAGGCTGTTTCAACAACACAGGTTCCAATTCAGGCTCTGGTTCTTCAGATGGGTCTGAGACAGTTCTCAGGGTAGGCTACACACAGGAGCCGTCATCCTTTGACCCCGCTGATTTTACCATCGTTGCGGCCGCACTGACCGGTTATGACTGCTACGATACTCTGCTCAATTTTTCACAGGATGGTACAACGGTCGAGCCTGCCCTTGCAGAATCCTGGGAGCAGGCGGACGATACAACATACATTTATAAGATACGTCAGGGCGTAAAGTTCTCGGACGGTAACGAAATGACAATGGACGATGTTCTTTATTCCCTTAACAGAGTAACCGACGATAACTACTATATGAGCTATCTTTTTGCAAATGTTGACAGCTTTGAAGTCGATAACGACAGCTGGACACTTACAATACATCTGAAACAGCCTGATTCTACATGGCAGTACGTTCCTGCAACATCTGCCTGCACGATCGTTGAAAAGTCAGTAACAGAGGAACAGGGCGACAAGTACGGCACAGTTGACGGAAAGACAGTCGGCACAGGTCCTTACAAGCTTACCTCATGGTCATCAGGCAGCGAGATAGTTCTTGAAAAGAATGAAAACTGGTGGGGCGACCCCGATACTCTTGATATAGATAGGATAGAGTATTACATAATAGAGGACGAAAGCGCTCTTGCACTTGCCGCAAAGGGCGGTCAGATAGACTTTGTTGAGGGTATGTCAAACAACGTTATTTCTGTTTATCAGAGCTGTCCGGATTTCAATATCCTATCCTGCGAGGGCACGACCTCAAACTATATTGCCTTTAACACAGACTCAAAGCCGTTTGATGATGAATGGGCAAGAAAGGCTGTAGCATATTGCATCGACCGCTCCCAGATAACAACAACTATCGGCGGCGATTATGCAAAACAGTCGGCGGTCGTTCCTATGAGCGAGTCTATGATGTATATGGATAAGGACAAGTGGGATTCAACTGTTGCCGAAAGTGACGTTTACACACAGGATTATGACAAGGTAAAGGAGTGTCTTGCTAAGTCAAAATACCCTGACGGCTTTGAATTTGATTTCTATACAACATCTCAGACTCAGAAGCAGGCTGAGCTGCTCAAATCGATGGTGGACGCCAGCGGAAGTATTACAATGAATCTTGTTGAGGTGCCTGACAGCGATATTTTCAGCTATATGTTCGGCTATAAGGTGAAGGATAACGGAGAAAGATATTATAACGCCGTGGGAACATATATGATGTCAGATTTTCTTGACCCTATGGGAATGCTCAAAACCTTATATGCAGGTTCTAACGCTTGCGAGGGCGGAACGAATGAAACTCTCTGGACAAGCACAGAGGCGGACGAGCTTCTGAACAAGGCAGCTCAGTCATCTGATGATTCTGAGAAAATGGGCTACTACACAGACGCTTACAAGATCTACGCTGACGAGTGCCCTTATCTGGGACTTTACACATCATCTGACGTTTACGCCGTCAGTGATAAATTCACATATGACCCAAGCCCGATGTTCTGGTATAACTTCAGCTATGCAGACATTCATCTGGCAAAATAAATAATAAAGGAAGTGCGATGATGTATTCTTCTCTGGATACCGTGTGGGTTCTTCTCTGCACAGCTTTGATATTTTTTATGCAGGCAGGCTTTGCAATGCTGGAAACAGGATTTACCAGAGCAAAAAATGCAGGCAACATAATAATGAAAAATCTTATGGATTACTGCATAGGCTCGATCCTGTTCTGGGTTATCGGCTTCAGCTTTATGTACAGCGACACCATAGGCGGATTTATCGGCAGACCGAGCTTGTTTTCAGACGGCGGCTGCTCCGCCTCGGGAGAGCTGCCTGAGAGAGTATTTCTTATGTTCGCAACGGTTTTCTGCTCAACGGCAACCACTATCGTGTCGGGTGCAATGGCAGGCAGAACTAAGTTCAAGGCTTATCTTACATATTCTGCTGTTATGAGCGGCATAGTGTATCCTATAACAGGTCACTGGATATGGAACAGCGGCGGCTGGCTCAAAGCTCTTGGCTTTCACGATTTCGCAGGCGGAACTGCGGTTCACGTTGTGGGCGGCACGACCGCCCTTGTGGGAGCGCTGATAGTAGGAGCAAGAATAGGCAAGTTTGACAAAAAAGGTAAGTCCAGAGCCATACCCGGTCATAATCTTACTATCGGGGCGCTGGGCATATTTATTCTGTGGATAGGCTGGTTTGGTTTTAACGGCGGCTCGCTGCTCACCGCTCAGGATGATATTGCAGCGTCTAAACTGGGAGATATATTCTTCAACACAAACATTTCCGCAGCCGCCTGTGCGGTCACGGCAATGTTCATTACATGGGCAAGATATGGTAAGCCTGATGTGACAATGACGCTCAACGGCGCTTTGGCGGGACTGGTGGCGTCAACAGCAGGCTGTGACGTGGTTTCACCTGCGGGCGCATTCGTTATCGGCATAACAGCAGGCTTTGTAATGGTATTTGGCGTTGAACTGATAACAAAGCTTAAAGTTGACGACCCTGTGGGTGCTGTAAGCGTTCACGGACTGTGCGGAGCATGGGGCACGCTTATGACGGGAATTTTCGCCAGGAAAAGCGGACTTATCTATTCGGGCAGCGCTAAGGGATTTCTCATACAGCTTGCGGGCGTTCTCAGTGCGGCATTATGGACGGCTCTGGTCATGACGCTTGTATTCACCGTCATAAAGAAAACCATGGGGCTGAGAGTAAGCGAAAACACCGAGATAGTAGGTCTTGATAAGTGCGAGCACGGGCTTGCAAGCAGCTATGCAGATCTTCTCAATACGGCACAGTTTATAACTGCCGCCGCTGACGAGCCGTCAAAGATCAGGGCGATAGATGAAGCCTCCGAGCTTAATGCCTCGGATTACAAGGCGGACGGAAAGATGCACAAAGTAGTTGTGCTTATGAATGCTGCAAAATTTGAAATGCTCAAAAACGCACTTGACAAGCTTGACATAACGGGAATGACCGTCACACAGGTAAGCGGCTGCGGAATACAAAAAGGCAATACGGAGCTTTACAGAGGCTCTGAGCTTGAATCAAGACTGCTGCCGAAGATAAAGGTCGAGATAGTCATAAGCACAGTTCCGCTGGGACTTCTTATAGACACCATAAGGAAAGTGCTTTATACAGGCAAGATAGGCGACGGAAAGATATTTGTCTATGATGTTGCCAACGTGGTGAAGATAAGAACAGGTGCGGAGGACGAGCAGGCATTGGAATGATACAGGCGATATAAGGTCTGATAGGTTAAGCGGAATGGGGGACAAGATATGACGGAAACCGAATACTATACAGATGAAAACGCACAGCTTGTGCCAAAGGGTGAAAAGCTTTTGAGCATAACCGAAATAGCGAAATACCGGAATATCCCCACAGAGCGTCTGCGGTATTATGATAAGATAGGTCTGCTGCGGCCCGATTATGTTGACAGGCTGACGGGACGAAGATTTTATTCCGCACAGCAGTGTGAAAAGCTTGGAACTATCAAGGAGCTTCGCAGGCTAAACCTTTCGCTCAAGGAGATAGAGGATTATTTCAACGACCGAAATCTTGAAAAGTCAGAGCGTGTTCTCAGACAGCGGTACGAGCTTTTACAAAAGGAAATAGCAGACAAAATGGAGATAAGCCGTGTGCTGGAGCAAAAGCTCAATTTTATAAAAAACCTCAGCGCCACGGATTTTAAGCTTGACGCTCCCGAGATAAAGGAGCTGCCTGAACGTTATGCACTCAAAGGCGAGAGCAACAGGTTCAGGACAAATCTAACAGGTATTGAGTTTATGAAACTTGAGGAAACCATCGGCGGCACTTCTCCCGTGCTTGCAACGGACAAAGTTGCAATGACCATTAAAAATTCAGTAGACCCCGACGATATGGATTCTGAGGTCTGTCCTATGGTCTTCTGCACGGCAAGTCAGGCTGATAAGCCCAGCTTTATAACAGTACCTGCGGGGAAATACGTCTGTGCGTTTCACAGAAACTGCTACAGCTATTTCGGAGAGATAATAATGAAAATGCGTTGCCTTGCAGAGGAGCAGGGCTGCACTCTCGGCGACGAGGGCGTTATGATATACCGCATAGACATAACGCTTACTGACAACAATGATGAAACCATCGCGGAGATACAGTTTCCGCTTGTGAAAAATATAAAGGCAACGGAGGTATAGCTATGATAGACAGAAATGAACTTCACGCCATGAAAACGGCGGCAAGATTTGATGAGTTTGGCAACACAAGATTTTCTGCAATGGCAAAAAGGGCGGAAGAGCTTGGTCTTACCCCTGCGGACAGCATAAAAAGCGAGGGCATGAGCTGTTTTGCGCGAACAAATCTGGGACCTACATATACAAGCCACGAAACGTTTCTGAGAAGTCCTTTCTGCGAAGATATACATAGGGTATCGGATTATGACGTAGCAGTGGTAGGAATTCCTTATGACAGCGGAGCGTCAAACCGTTCGGGAACAAGGCTCGGACCTGCTGGCATAAGGCACGCATCCTCTCAGATATCTCCTTTCAACCCCGATTACGGCGTTGACCTTTATGAAAAAATAAAGCTTTGTGATGCAGGCGATATATACACTCTTCCTGCAAACGCCGAAAAGACTTTTGATCAGATAACAAAGGGCATAGGCTATATCTTCTCGCAGGGCGTAACGCCTATCGTGCTCGGAGGAGATCACTCCACTTCTTTCCCGACGCTCAGAGGCATTTCTCCGTATATAGACGGCAATATCGGAGTTATCCACATTGACCGCCACAGCGACTGTGATGCTATACAAATGGATGAGAAAATGCACGGCACCGAATGGTATCATTCAACGCAGCTGCCTAACCTCAGTGCAAAAAATCTTGTGCAGATAGGCATTGGCGGCAATTGCTGCAAATCGTGGTCTGAATTTACCCGTGACAGCGGCTGCACTGCCATTTCAATGGAGGATATCGACAAATACGGTATTGATAAGGTCGCCGAGCTGGCGCTTGATATTGCTTGGAAAGGCTGTAGGGCGATCTATGTGAGCCTTGATATAGACGTTCTGGAAGCGGCTTTCTGTCCCGGAACAGGAACTCCCGATTTCGGCGGTATGCTGCCAAGAGAGCTGCTAAGGCTGTTAAAGCTTGTCACAGCGCCCGGAATTTGCGGAATGGACGTAGTTGAGGTGTCGCCGCCATTTGACGTCAGCGAGATAACCTCCCTTGCGGCATCAAGATGTATTATAAATGTGCTTTGCAATCTTGCACTTAACAAGTCGTTTTACAAGCATTGATAACTGAAAGGGGCAGCTTATGGATAAACAGCAGCTTAAAGAGCTTATAGGTGCGGCTGAGGGCAGGCTGCCCTTTGATAATTATTTCTACAATGCAAAAATAGTGGATGTTTACAGGGAAAGGATAATCGAAAACGGCTCTGTGGGCGTGAAAAATGGCAGGATAGCCGCCTTATGCCCTGAGTTTGAGCCGAGATCGGCACAGCATACAGACTGCGGCGGAATGTATCTGGCGCCGTCCTTTATCGATGCTCATATGCACATTGAGTCCTCAAAGCTCACGCCCTTTGCTTACTGCGAAGGAGCGGTACCTCACGGCACGGGCTGTATATTTTTTGATCCAATGCAGATGTCCTACACGCTCGGTTTGCCGGGAATAGAGGCAATGTGTGAAATGCTTGAAAAAATGCCTTTGGAAAGCTATTTACAGCTGTCCTCGCAGCTTCTCACCACACTGAAAAACGTGGGTGATATAACTGATGTGTTAAAATGCTGCAAGGCTAAGACCGTTGGAGAGATAAGCGGAGGAGAGCTTGATGATGAAAGCATACAGCTTATTCTTGAGGCGGCAGAAAAGGCGGAAATTGCTGTGAACGGGCACTGTCCGTCAATGGGTCATGATGATATTTCAGGGGCAGTGTGTGCCGGTCTGCGCGACGATCACGAATGTGAAAGCTTTGAGGAACTTGAGGACAGGCTGGGTTGCGGAATGTCGGTATTTATCAGAGAGGGTACTATAGAGCCGAACTGCCGTCTGATAGCCGAGGGCATAGCGAAAAGCCATATCCCCACGGATAACATAATGTTCTGCACTGATGATAAGTCGGCGGAGGATATTCTTGAAAACGGCTGTATAGACAAGGCTCTGCGTATTGCGGTGAAAAGCGGTATCGACCCTGTGACGGCGGTCAGAATGGCGACACTAAATACAGCAAGGCATTACGGCATCGAGCACATAATTGGTTCGGTCACGCCGTCAAGAAAAGCAAATCTTATTCTACTTGACAGCCTTGAGACTTTTACGGTGAAAAAGGTTTATCATGATGGCAGGCTTGTGTCTGAAAACGGCGTGCTTCTATCGCCTGAGAAATTTTACGCACAAGACTATCCAAAACTTAGAGATACCGTTGTTCTGCCAAAGGGACTTGACGCTCATTCCTTTGAGGTCAGGATAAAGGACGTGGAGCGTGTGGAAGTAAACGTTATAGAAATGCCCGAGGGCGGCATTACTACAAAGCTTTCAAAAGCAAAACTTGATGTGTCAGAGGGTGTTGTCTGCGGTGATACCCAAAAGGACATACTGCCTGTGTTTGTGACGGAACGTTTCGGAAAAAGCGGCAGCACAGGATGCGGCTTCATGAAAGGGCTTGGCATAAAAAAAGGAGCAGTGGCAGCCAGCTTTGCACAGGAAAGCAACAATATAGTTGTTTCGGGCGCAGATCCTGAGGATATGCTCTGTGCGGTCAGATATCTTGAAAGAAGCGGCGGAGGTGCGGCAATAAGTATAAACGGTAAGGTAGTGGGCTTTCACCCTTTGCCCGTGGCAGGAATACTCAGCGACAAAGGCATAAGGGATGAGATCGCTGTGCAGAGGGATTTCAGAAAAGCATTGTCGCTCACAGGGGGCAATGCGGACACAATGGCGGCGGTTCTGACTGTTTCCTTGTGCAGGACGATCCCCGATGTGGGGCTGACTGAAAAAGGACTTTATGACGTTGAAAGGCAATGCTATATACCTGCGGTCATAGGCGGTGATGATGTGTGAAGAATGTAAACAGCAATGTGGTAATGACTGAGGGCGATCCTAAAAAAATCATTTTTCGTTTTGCACAGCCGCTTATTCTGGCAAATCTTTTTCAACAGCTTTACAACACTATGGATACCATAATAGTGGGCAGAATAAACGGTGATGAGGCACTTGCGGCGGTAGGCGTTTCCTTTGCGGTCACAATGGTTATGATAGCAGTCGCCACAGGAACAGGAACAGGCACATCTGTGCTTATTGCAAAGTATTACGGTGCGGAAAACAAAACAAAGGTCAAATCGGGCATATCCACTGTGCTTATATTTTCCCTTGCGCTGTCCTTGATAATAGCCTTAATGGGGGCTGTGCTCAGTATCTGTCTCTTATACACATCTGACGCTGCCGACGATCTTACGCGTGTAGA
>ERZ1027125.242-NODE-242-length-27001-cov-8.419283_pt1 | contig 27001 bp, 23 predicted proteins | sample MGYA00519249_ERZ1027125 | MGnify/ENA primary metagenome ERZ1027125 (study PRJEB26926, sample SAMN06164580) | human gut metagenome | biome: ENVO:00009003; feature: ENVO:2100002; material: ENVO:00002003 | host: Homo sapiens | place: USA | collected 2012 ... | reverse complement strand
TCTACACGCGTAAGATCGTCGGCAGCGTCAGATGTGTATAAGAGACAGACTCTCAGAACAGCAGATGAATGTAATATTTTATATTATATTGATATGGCAGCTACTATTCAAGAAAACTACAATGAAATATTTATGGAAGTAGTTAAATATGCCAAAGAATTAACTAATGAAGAGAATTTGATTTTATCTGGCGGTTGTATTCAAAATTGTATAGGTAATAACCTAGTAGTAGAGTCTGGATTATTTAAAAATGTGTTTGCTGGACCTGCTCCTCATGATGCCGGAGTTGCGGCTGGACATGCTTTTTCAGCTGCTTTAAAATATGGAGATAAAATTAAAAATGTACGTTTAAAAAATTCTTACGTTGGTCAAACATACTCTGATGAAGAAATTTTGGCAGCTTGTGAAAAAACTCCAGATGCTTACGATGAAAACGAATTAGTATTGGCATTGCGTAATAGTAAAGTAGTTGGTTGGTTTCAAGGTGGTTCTGAAATTGGTCCACGTGCTTTAGGTCACCGTTCTATTTTAGCAAATCCTGCCGATAGAGATGCTTTATATGTAATTAACAATTATGTTAAGCACCGTGAAAATTGGAGACCTTTAGCTCCTATTGTACCAGCTGAATTATTTGATATGGTTTTCGATACGCCATCTAAAGATTTAACAGAATTTATGTTACGTACTTTAAAGATTAGACCAGAATGGCAACGCAAAATAAGTGCAGTTTGTCATATTGATATGACTACAAGACCACAGTGCTTAGAAAAAGAACAAAATCCAGAATTATATTCACTTTTAATGGCGTTTTATAGAGCGACTGGCATTCCTTGCTTAATTAATACATCATTTAATGGTAAAAATGAACCGATTATAGAAACACCAGAACAAGCAATAGCCTTTTTAAAACGTACTCCACATATGGATAGAGTTATATTTAATAGTAAATGGGTGGTACATAATGATTTATAGTGAAGGTGATTGGGTAAAGCTGAGTTGGCGTGAAACAGGCGAAGTTTTTGCAGCTGGTCAAATAATATCCACTAAAAAACAAGGCTTAATTAGTTTTGATAATACTTTATTCTTCATAGAAGATGGTAATCCTCGGTATAACGTTGAAGCTAATCCAGAACATATCGTTAAAGAGCTTACAGGTATAGATATGCTTAATATCGCTATGTATGTAGATTTGTTTAATGGCATAGATGTATATATAGATTATCCAGTTACTGAATTAGATTCGGAAGTAGTATCTTTGGTAAAAAGCTTAAATTTAATTCCAGGGATTACAACAAAAGGAAGTTGCTGTGGACATGGTAAAGAAGAATTGTGGGTATCATTCATTGTTGAGAATATATCTTATGTAAAGAAATTGAGTTGTTTCTTAGATAAAGATATATGGTATGAAATTAGTTTAGATAGGTCTGATCCACAAGCTAGATTGTTTATTATAAAAACTAAAGAATTCGGCGAAAAAGCGTATAAAGCTGCAGATGACTTAGCTAAAAAATTAACTATGATTTTTGGAGATTGAATATGAAACCTCAAATTAGAGTAAATCTTATTCCTCTTTATCGTTGTAATCAAAATTGCGGTTTTTGTTTATATAGTCATGAAAAACAAAACCAAAATACAATGAGTTTATCTTGGTTAGATGAAAGCCTGTCGAATATCAGTCGAAAATATGATATTGCTCAAATTAAAGTATCTGGTGGCGAAATAGCCTTACTTTCAGATTTATATTTTGAGATGCTTTATAATATTTTAAAGATACATTGCAAAAAAATTATTATTGAAACCAATTTTATTAATTTTAAGAAAGGTATAATCAATAACTGCGATATCATTAATGTTAAATACAACTTTAATGATTATAGTCCATTTAAACAACAAGTTTTTTCAAATATTAAAGCTGCTGTTGATACCGGTAAAATAATAAACGTAAAATCTTTAGACATATCTTGTAAAACTGATCAAAGTGCTATTATCGAGCAATTAAATATCCTAAAAATAAAATCTTGGGAAATTATACCTTTTCATCAAACAATTCATACCAGATATAAATTTAAAGGTTATGATGAATATGAAGAAGTTGTACGAACATTTTTAAGATTATCTCATAAAATGAAGTTTGCTTTTCAAAATAAATTACAGTTAGAAGGTATTTTAAATATAGATAATTATAATATTAAAACATTATATATGACTCCAAATGATAAATTCGCGGTACAAGCCTTTGAAAATAATAATTTTTATTTGCGTGAAATGGATAATTTGGACGAAATTAATAACTATTTTATAGAAATGGAAAAAAAGCGAGATAAAATTTGTAGAAACTGCACTTCTAAATTAAAGTGTATGGCAAATTATTTTTTAAATTTGGATTATAATGGTCCGTCTTGTAGTGGTTATAAGGATTTGCTTACACAATATAAATAACATTGTATAAGGAAGCTTTCAATGAATTTTATGCACATTGTATTATCTTCACTACCTTTCACAGATAAAAATAAAAAATTAGTAGCAAGAGTTGATAAATTAAGAGAAACTATTAAAAAGACTAAATTCAAGGTCGATACAAAATCCACATTACTCGGTGATACGCATTACTATAATAATGTTTTGCCTTTAATTAACAAAGATCGTGATGTTTTACGTAAGCCAAACGGTATATGTAAGATACGAGTTAATTGGAAAAAGAAAAATTTTGCCGGTATGTCTGTCGATGAAGTTACAAAAGAATTAAAGACTCAATACGGTTGGAATATTGCAACAGTAGACGCTGAACACACTAGAAATAAGTTTAAAAATAAAACTGAAATGTGGGTAGTGTTTGATACTGAAAAAGAAGCCTTGCGTAATATGGAGTTGTTTAATTCTATGTTTATGACAGCTATTGAATTGGATTGTATAGAAGAATATAGACGATTCAAGGAAAATCCAGCTAAAAGACCATTAACGTTTGATAAATTAGTTGATAACGCCTATGAATTGTATGATTTAGTTGATAAAGGTGAACTTTAGGAGATTACTATGGAAAATACCGAAGAATTAAAAAATCGTAAATTAAAAATTACTGTGTCTGGAGCAGCAGGTGCCGGTAAAACTACTCTTCTCAATATTATACGTGGTTGTTTAGAGCGTGATTATGTATTCAGAACTTTATTCGCCGGGGCTGAAATTATGGTAGATGAAAAAATTGAAGAATTACCAGACCGTGTAGAAGTTGAAAAAACAGAAAATAATCTTTAGTAGAAAAGTTGCATATTGTACTTCTATTTAATACATTGTTATTTTAGGTAGAGTATTGATATGCAATTTACAGTTAAAAGATTAGAAATAGAAAACTTTAGAAGTATTCAAACTAAAATAACCCTGGACATAAAACCGGGGCTTTTTAGTATTGAAGGTATTAATATGGACGAACCTGCTTCTAAAAACGGATGCGGTAAATCTTCTTTGATTTCAGCATTGTATTGGTGCTTAACTGGTAGTGCTTTGACAAATGAAGTGCTCGCTGATGAAGTAGTTAATATTAAAACTGGTAAAGATTGTCGTGTTACAGTTTATATTGACTCAAATCAAGGCGAAATCAAAATTATGCGTACTAGAAAAGACAGTGAACTTGGAAATGCTTTATTTTTAGAGATTGCAAACCAGGATTTGTCTTGTCATAAAATAGCAGATACTCAACAACGTATCAATCAATTAATTAAAATTCCATTTGATTTGTTACATAGCACTATTATGATGACAAGTGATATGAAATCTGCTTTTTCTGAATTATCTCCACAACAACGTATTCAAGCTCTTGAGAGTATTCGTGATTATTCTGTTTGGGATAAGGTACGTGACGAAGCAAATAAAGATATAAAAGAATATAACAAAGAAATTCAAGATGCCAAATTAAACGCTAGTAGTTTGGAAGGATCTTTGAATACACACCTTCAATTATTAAATAAGACTCAAGCAGAATTAGCTAACTTACAGAATACTTTTAATTTACAAAGCATCGAAAATCAAATTGCAATAAATCAGAGTGAAATTAAAAAGTTAGAAACTGAAAAAGATCAATTATTACTCGAAAAGAATACTATTGCAAATCAAACATTCCCTGATACTTCTGAATTAAATAAAAAATTAGAAGATATTATGACAGAAGCTAATGGTTTAAAAAATACCAATAGAGATTCAGAATATAAAAAACGTGATATCGAGCGTGAAATTCAGATAATTGATAAGTGGTTTAAGGAAGATAGATGTCCTACTTGTGGTAGACTTTTAGAAAGAGATGAAAAAACCATTTCTCAAAAAACCGCCGATAAACAAAAATATGAAGCTCAGATAATAGAGATTAATAAAGCTATTGTTGAGACTGAACAAAAAATAACTAACAAACGTCAAGAATGGTCAAAGGTTAGTACTGAATTGAATAGTCTCGATAAGGTTAAAAAAGAAGCATATGATAAAGAAAGAACGATTAACCAAAAGATAGACCAAATAGGAATAACTATCAATCGTTATACACAAGACAATATTAAATTGATGGCTACGCGTGATAATCACAATAAAGAGCTAGAAAGGTTATCGCAAACAATTCAAGAGCATACTAATAAAACTCAAGAATTATCACTTAACATTAAAACTTTAACCCTTACTATTGAAAGTTTGGAAAAGAAGCGTTCGTTATCTGATTACTTTTATAAATTACTTGGTGGTAAAGGTGAATTACGTCCATACTTGTTAAACAAAGATGTTGAGTACTTAAATTCTTGTATGCAAAAATATATCGCTCGCTTCTTTAAGAATACTGATGTTACATTGCGTGTAAATGGCGCTGCAATTGATATTTTGATTAACAGTGGTGGTATTCAGAAAAATATTTCTAGCTTATCCGGTGGTGAAAAAAAGCGCCTTAATTTAGCAATTCAATTGGCGTTATATGATTTAATTAAGTCTACTTCTCAAGTTAGCTTTAATTTGTTGTGGTTAGATGAAATAGAAACACAATTAGATCCACTTGGTTGTCAACAATTAATCGAAATAATTGAAGATAAGAGTGATGAGGTAGAAAGTACATTTTGGATTACTAATAACTCGATGGTAAGTGAAAATATTCCAAATAAAATAATATGTAAGAAAATAATGGGCAAAACGGAGATATTTGAACAATGAGAATTTTGTTTTTTAGTGATATACATTTTCATCATACTCATCGCTTTTCACACATTACGCCAGAAGGTTTTAGTGTACGTGAATTAGAGCATATTTCGTGTGCAGATAGAATAATTCAGTTATACCGTAATCACAATATCGATAAAGTAATCTTTGGTGGTGATTTGTGGGGACCAGTTGGCGATGTTATGTCATGTCAAGTATTAACGGCTGTAACTGAGTTCTTTAGACGTATTACAGAAGTTTGTCCTATAGATGTACTTGTGGGTAACCACGATTTGAGTACAGGTACCAATAACCAAATTGCACATAAAATTGTACCTTTTAAGTATTGGAATAATATAAATGTATATGATACTCCGCAAGTTGTTGATAATTTTGTCTTTATGCCTTATTGTACTAATGATACATTTGCTCAGACTTTTTTAGAAAATGTTGAAAATAAAAAAGACAAGATTGTTTGCTCACATTTAGAAATAAAGGGTATCAATTTAGGTAATGAAATTTATACACAACACGGGGTAGAAATAGATTTACTGAAAAAGTTTAAAATGACATTACAGGGTCATTATCACTCTGGGTGTAATATAGCTAAGAATATTGTAGTTTGTGGTTCAACACAGCGTTTATCGTTTAAGGATAAAGGAACAGCTAGAAAAAATATTGTCATTTATGATACTGAAACTGGAGAAATTACTCGTGAGAACTTTGTTTGTCCAGATTGGTTAGTTTTTAATGATGATAATATAGAAAGTATTTTGCATGAATCTACTAATAATTACGTAAAGATTGATGTATCTACTGATATTTTATTGACACCAGAAATTAAGGAAAAAATAGATCAAATGAAAAACAAAGATGTACATATTGATATCACCAGAATCGCAGTCAATCGTAAGGTTAATGAAGAGGTTGAAGGCGAAAGTGATTTAGATGTATTAACTCATTTTATTAACAAATCTGATAACGATGAAGACCAAAAATTAGCATTAATTCAGGAAGGAAATCGTTTGTTAAATAAGGTTTGTGTATAAGAGTTCTAGATAAAAGTTTTGGAAAATTTAATTTAGTAGAAATTTTTCGAACTTGACTTCTAGTTTATATGACAGAGACAACTGTATAAAACACCGTAAAAAATTGTAACTTAAATTAGGGATATTAAAATGACAAAACAAGTAAATGTAGAATGGATGAAAGACGTGTTAAAAAATAGAAATAATAACAATACTGAATATCAAAATGATTTACCAAAAATCGATTGGATTCAGAATAATCGTGGTTTTAAAAAAGCTTTGCAGTTTAAACTTGTTGGTGCAAACAGTAAAGAAAATAATATTTTTAGTTGGGTAGTTGCTACTCACTGGATGAATAATTTGGTTGATGGCTCAACACAACGTTTTATTTGTCCTGAACAAACACAACACTTAAAACATTTGGGTGTTAAATGTCCAATTTGTGAAGCAAAACGCAAATTGTTGGCAGCTGGATTTAAAGAAGAAGAATTGACCATTCAAGGTAAATTTGGTCCAATTTCAATGTTTGATCCAAATATTACTTCAAATGCTAAAGTTGTAGTAATCGATAGTGATGCTAGAAATGATTGGGATAAAGCTCATGTTTCTGTATTACAACAAAAAGGTAGCTTTTTAACAAAATGGTTGGCTGAACGTTATATTGATAATGACACACCAGATTTGTTAGAATGGGAACGTAGTAATATCATTAGATTTAGTCGTCAAACTGAAAATGGTCGTTGGGATCGTGAAATTTCTTTTGCAACTTTCTGTCCTTCTCAAGATGTAGTTGTAAAGTTAAAAGAAGAAAATGAAGCCTTGACTATGCCAGATTTATGGAAAATGCCTGGTGATAAAGAATTTTTAGAAGTACAAGCGATTATTGATGAAAAAATCGCCGCTTTACAGGCAGCCAAAGAGACAATGACGAATGGTATCGCTACTGCTCTTGAAGATGATATTCCATTTTAAGTTATTCATTGCTTAGAGGATAGGAGAGTGTAAAGCTCTCCTATTTTAATATGTTAAAAAGAAGTTCGCTAAAACCAAAAAAACCATATAGTTTAAAGAAAACTGGCTTAAAGGCAAATAATAAAAAGTTGCTTAAAAAAAGCTCACTTAAAAAAGTCAATTCTTTAAATAAAGCTGGTTGTGAGTTACAAAAAACAGAATTAAAAAAGCAAAACGATCAAAGTAAAGAGCGTTGGGAAAAAGCTAGAGAACAAGCATTGATTAGAGATAATCACAAATGCATAATTTGCGGTAAACCGGCTACACAAGTACATCATATTCATCTAAGGTCTAAACGTAAAGACTTGCTTTATGCCCTGAATAATCTTGTCAGTTTATGTGATGTACATCATTTTCATAAAGGATCAGAAAAATATTTGGAACAAAATATGCTGATTGCACATTCTAAAGGTATAACAGTCGAAAAATTGTTGGAGTTTGCAGAGTCATGAGTGATATGGAATTTGATATTGAAAAAGTGGAAAGTCTAGATTTTGATAAACTTTCTACACAGCTTGTTTATATTTTTAAAAGTGAAGAAGATATTGTCAACTTCATTAACTTCTTGAAAAATATACAAAAATTTGTAAACCTATCTAATGATAAGCGGCACCTTACTTTAACTAGTCTGAGCTATTTTAAATCTCAGATGACAATGTATGAAAAGAAAATTAAGTCACTATTAGATAAAAAGAAGAATGAGCAAATCAAAGCAGCAATTAAGCGAGCTAAGGGTTCAGGAGAAAAAATTTCTGAAAATGTAATCTTGTATTATACAGAAGATAATACAACGGTTGATACTTTAGAAAATTTATATATCTTAGTTAGTTCTTGGACAGCTTATATGCAGGATTTATACTTTTTGACAGGACAAACCAACAAAAATCTCGGGGGTTTAATGTAAAGTTTATTAGTAATGGAAATTTATACTTTGACTACTTATTTATTTTGTTTTTGTTTTTGTAAAATGTGAATAATGATTATGGCGTGAGTTGCATTATTTGGAGGGTTGTTGTGTTAAAAATTAAAAAAGCTAAGTTATCAAAACGAACTAATCGTAAACAAAATTTTAAGAAATTTATTGAATCTGGGTATGTAAATTATCAAGCTTTTTTAAATGCTTGTAAAAATGACGAAAATCTTTTGATATATACTTGTTTACAAAAGGAAGAACTCGAAGTATATATAGAAAAGATGAAAGAATTTGAAACGGTTGACGATCAAATTAAGTATCTTGTTAATAATCAACCGTATGCTAATGAAACTGTTGAAAGATTTGATAGAGTTGTTGAATCCATTGCTAAATATTTAAAAGGTTATATTGAATATAATGGCTTTAGAATGGCAAACTCTTCTGGTGATAATGAAGATTGGACTTCTGAGTTTTGGGCTAAATATTGTAAAATATGTGATTTTTATCGTACTCGTTGGTTTTATCCTGATAGATTAAAGAAAGAATCCACTGTTGTATTTACACCTATGCAATATAAAGAATTTATTTATATTTGTCGTATGAGTATTACTGGTGAACGTAAGCATCAAGCGTTTTTAGCTACTCAAAATATGGAAGATTCTTTGTTTAAAGTTTCATTAGATACAAAGCTTGAGGTTGGAGATAATGAAAAAACTTTAGCAGATGTGATTCCAGATGAAGACCATGATGTAAATTATTTGGTCGATTTGGCTAATATAAATAAAATTTTAGATAAAGCTTTGTCGATTTGTAAGCAATATCCAGATGCAATAAAATATTATCCAAAAATAAAGGAATTTTATGAAAAGCAGGATCCAGTTGGTTTTGATAAGAAAACAATTATGTTAGGTAAAATTTTCTTATATAAAGCTGGATTAACATCAAATAAAATATTAGCGTTTATAAAATCATTATCTGCTACGTATAAAGCTCGTTACAATATTAGTAATGTACGTGTAACAGCTCAGGTGGCTGAGTATAAAAATAAAAAGATAATAAAATACAAAAAGCCGAAAACACTAGATGAGGGTTATAAAACACTTATTCTCAAAAAAAGAGGGAAACTTTAATGACAAAAGAAATCGCTGCTATATTTGCGGTTGGTCCAAATGATGTAATCGGAATAAAAGATAAGATGCCTTGGCATTTAAAACAAGACTTTTATCATTTTAAAAAGGTTACAAAAGGTTATCCTTGTTTGTTTGGAGCAACTACTTTTTACGGTTTACCTAAATATCCTTTACCAGATAGATTAAATGTTGTTTTAGATAATACTAAACCAGATCTTATATCTGCAAATTTTGGGTATGGTGATATAAATACACCTTGTCGTGGAGGTTATGTCATAATAAACAATTTCGATTGTGCTTTAGATTATTGTAATAATTTTGAAAAAGTCTTTGTTTGCGGCGGTGCAGCGATTTATAAATATGCACTTGAGAATAATCTTGTAAATACTTTATATATTACACGTGTTATTTCACCAAACTTATGGGAACAGATTAAAAAAGCACCAGATGATTATGTAAGATTTCCAATAGACTTACATAAATATTTATCAGAAGATTGGGTTAGGGTTCCATTCGAATATAAAGAAGAAGATCTACCTGAAGAAAACGATGATATTACAGTACAATTTCAGAAATGGCGTAAGATTAAATAATGTATTGTTCTATTTATCGTCAGTGCTGAATTTATAATGCATGACAGAGAGTAGCCAAGGTTTCCCCTCCTTTACCTAGCTACTCTTTTTTATTGTCCAGAACTAACATCAAAAGGTGGAGTAACTTTTACTTCTATACCATTATTTACCCAAACGACGGCATCTGGGTTTTTACTTTTGAAGCCAATAAATGTTGTCAAAGTATTCATGGGATTTACGGTTTTATCTTGCATCCAGTCATCCCATATTAAAATTAATTCATCAAAGTCTGGTACAATTATACGTTTATTACCATCTTTATTCGAATACCTTGTCACATTGGTACCAAACAGCTGTATGTCTCCTCCCATTGGTTGAAAAACAGTTACCCCAAGTGGAGTAGGAATGGTCATATAAACTGTATTAGGTTTTAAGCAAAATCCCACTTTATTATATCCTTTTAGTATTTTAAGTAGCTTTTTATAAATAGAACAAGAAAGTTCTAATCACTATGACAGAGAGAATATTTCAAATAAATTCATTACGATTAAACAGAGTTTTTGGTGGTGAACAGCATTCACATGGCTATCACCCCGAATGGTTTTATAATGGATCAATAAAATTCGAAAATCCTACTGATGGCCCTCGTGTATTTCCTAATTTAACGAGTGCTGTGGAATATTTTACTGAAAAAAGTTATGAGTGTGAAAGAGTACGCGGTCAATATGTCACCTGGGCTGAAAAAACAACTCGTAACTGGGTATTATATACATATATTGGTCCAGACGTAACAGACGCTAGTTATAGTAATCCAAAGAATTGGTTACCTTTTGGAGAAGCTATTTCAGAGCCATATACAATGATACAAGAAGATATTACAGCCACTAAAGGCTTTGAAGAAAAAATGAATGCTCATTACAGCATTAATGAACAACTTGATGTAAAACAGGATTAAAATACCATGGAATTGACAGAAGATAGAATAATTCATCGTTTTATTAAAGAAATATCTGAATATGAAAAAGGCGGTGAATTTTATAATCAAATAATTCCAGCTGATGCACAAGCCTATGCTATTTATCCAGAAGGTAGTGCAAAAGCCGGTTTATATTACGTACTCGGTGATGATAAACATACTTATACAGAAATACGTGATGGTAAAGGTAGTAAACAGAGTGCCAAAGAATATCCTGTTTTTTCAGTAAAGGATGTAAATGACATAAATGCAAAAGCTGAGCAAACTTATGTTGAAAATGAATTTGCTAATACTCGTGAAGATTTAACCAATTTAGTTACAGTTGAAACTTCTCGTGCTACTGGTGCAGAAAAAGCTATTTCTGATGTAATTACAGATGAAACTGCCCGTGCTGCTTTGCGCGAGGACAAAATTGAAGAAGCGCTAGTAGCAGAAGTTAAACGCGCACAAACTGCAGAAAGTGAATTAAATACAAGTTTGAGTGCCGAAACAACGAGAGCTACTACAAAAGAAAATACTATTGAAACAAATTTAGATCAAGAAATTAATCGTGCTCAAAGTGCTGAAACTGAAATCGCTAATGATTTAAATAGTGAGATTACTCGTGCTAAAGAAAAAGAAAATGCTTTATCTACTAGTCTCACTAATGAAATAAATCGTGCTACAAATAAAGAAAGTGAGTTAGAACAAAACATTTCAACACTTACAACTGATTTAAATAACGAAATAGCTAGAGCCAAAGATGTTGAAATTGAATTAGAAGCCGATTTAAATGCACATATTAATGATGTAAATAATCCACATTCTGTAACTAAAGCACAATTGGGATTAGAAAATGTCAATAATACTTCTGATATTAATAAGCCTATATCGACTGCAACACAACAAGCGTTAGATAAAAAAGCGGACAAAGCCAATACTTTAGCTGGCTATGACATTCAAGATGCTTATACTAAAGCCGAAGTTGATAATAAGTTAACTGCAATATATAGATTTAAAGGTAACGTTAATACTTATAATGATTTACCTAATAAAGATTTGACTGTCGGTGATGTATATAACGCATTAGATACCGGCGCAAATTATGGTTGGACAGGAAGTTCTTGGGATAAACTCGGTGAAAATATTGATTTGTCTCCATATGCTTTAAAAACCGAATTACCGACTAAGGTATCTGAATTACAAAACGACGCCGGTTATTTAACTCAACATCAAGATATTAGCGAAAAGGCTGATGTTTCATATGTAAATGCTGAGTTGGCTAAAAAACAAGATGCTGGTGATTATGCTTTATTAAGTGATATTCCTACAAAAACTTCAGAATTAACAAATGACAGTGGATATTTAACAGAAATTCCAGAAGAGTTTTTAACTGTAGATGAAGCTTCAATTGTTTATGCTACTCGAGATGAAATAGCCAATAAACAAGATACTTTAACTTTTGATGAAGTTCCAACTGCAGACTCTACAAATCCTGTATATTCAAAAGGTATCAAAACATTAACAGATGCTAAGCAAGATATTATAAACGGTAATAATGGCGAGCTTTTATATCATAATGGTACTAGTGTTTTTTCACAGCCTTTAATGAATGAAGGTTTTGTTGTTGCTACAGCCGCTGATTTAGAAACGTGCAAAAACAGTGCACCATCTTTTGAAGAAGTCTTTAATAATTGGTTAAAGTTTTCACATTTGAACGGTGTAGATGATGCTAAGCCAGAAGAATTGTCCGCTTGGACATATGATGCAGATATTAACACTGTAGTTCAACCATTAAATACTGAGTCTTATTGTGGTTTTGTTAGTCCAAAATCTTATTCATCATATGATATAAAAGTAAGATTGTATTCAACCGGGGATGATGATGACCAAATCGGTATGGTAGCTGCCTTTGCTACAGATGCTAATGGTAAACAACATACTTTATCATTTATTCGTTCGCCTTGGAATAATACGGGTACTTATAAATGGATTTGTAAAGTAGACCATTGTACTTATGATATGGGATCAACTGCTTATAACCAGATTTTATTGGCAGATAAAACTTCGACTATAACAATACCATCTAGTGCTGCAACAACAAACTGGGGAACAAGTTTAATTGGTACAGGTACTGTTATTCATATGACAAGAAATGGTAATGTATTTACAGCGGCTTGTTCACAATTTAACAGTAGTACAATAGATGAAAATACAAGAATTACTATCGATCTAGACCAATTGAGTGATACATACCCAGTATTAAATAACTTTAAAGGTGCATCTTCTTGGGGATATAGTACTTTATCTCAACCTTACTCTATGTACGAGAATATAAATGTTACTGATCCAGATGGTTATATCTATGATTTGACTTCTAATAGCGTTTTACAGTTTGATTCAAAAACTAGCTCTTGGGTAAAAATGAATGATGTAATTTCAGCTACAACTTTAGGAGCCGGTAGATTATCATATAATAAAAAGACAGGTAAGCTATTCTATTGTACAGGTTCAGTAGTATTTCAAATCGCGACAAATGCAGATATTTGATAGTATTGTAGCTTTGTAATTATTTAGTTATCAAAGTTCTAACTAAATAAGATAATAAAATTTAGATCTAAATAGGTTATGTAAATTATGGCGGCTATTCAAAATAAAGTGATACATCGTTTTATTCGAGATGTGTCAGAATACGAAAAAGGCGGACTTTATTACAATAGAGTAATACCGCTAGATACCCAAGCATATGCATTTTACAACGATGAAGATTTTGAAAAGTATGGAAAAACCGGTCTATATTATGTACTAGGTGATGGTAACCATACATATGCTGAAATTCGTGCGGGCAAAGGCTCAATTCCAAGTGCTCAAGAGTATCCTGTTTTTACACAAGGTGTATTTGATGAGAAAATTGATACGTTAATTGCAGGTGTCAACGTTGTTATTTCTGGAGATGGTCCAGTACGTAAAATTTCTGTACCGGGCGTTGCTGTACCAGATAGATTCACTAGTCAACAAGAATTACCAGACGATTTAGCAATTGGCGATGAGCTTAAAAACTTAAATGGTTTACAAGCGTTAGCCGTAACTCCACCTGCTTCATTAAAAGAAAATGATATTGTAATTTTTGCAAGTGGACATCAAGTTTTAGTTACTTTTGTTGATCCTACAGAATCTTTATTCGATGGTGTTATTATTTATGCACCGGTTGCAGATAAAGAAATTTCATTTGCAAATTTAAAGGGTGAACCTTCTGATAATGCTGCTTTATCGGTTGCTTTAGATGATAAATTAGAAAAGCAAAATGTACCAAATACTTTATACGGTATTGATGAAAATGGCAATCAAACAGTATTTCATTTCTTAGATGTTGGTATTCCAGACGCTCCAAAAGACAATAAAGAATATGTGAGATTAAATGGCGAATGGATACCTTTAAATAATTCTGCCATTATTAACGATTTTGAGGCTTCATATTCATCTACATATTCATCTGCTAAAATTGATACAGACCTTACTAAATTAAAAGGTATGATTGCTGATTTAGCAGTTTTAAATGTAGAGGTTTTAGAAAATTTACCTGAAGTTGGTAAAACTAAAGTATTATATTTTGTACCAAGTAAAATTTCTGCTGATAAAAACATATATGAAGAGTATATGTGGGTTAATAATACTTGGGAATTAATTGGTAATACCGCGTTAGATTTAACTGATTATATAACTACTTCTGAATTAAATGCCGCTATTACTGCTGAACAAAATCGTGCAATTAAAGCTGAACATTTATTGACTACTAATTTAGATTCGGCTGTAGTTAGAGTTGCTAATTTAGAAATAGGCTTAGAAACAAAACAAAATAAATTAACGGCTGGAAATAATATCACTATTGAAAATGATGTAATTTCAGCCACATCTGCTATCGTTACTGTTAATAATGTTGGACCAGATGAAAATGGTAACGTATTATTAACAAAAGATGATTTACAATTAGAAAATGTAGATAATACTTCAGACTTAGATAAACCTATTTCTAAAGCAACATTGTTTGTATTAGATTCTTTAAATGAGAAAATTGATACAAAACAAGACATTTTAGAAGCAGGTGAGAACATTGTAATTGAAGGTAATACAATTTCGGCTGCGAATATTGTTACTCCTTATGAATTTTTAACAGGTAAACCTTTAATTAATGATGTTGAATTAGTAGGTAATAAATCTTTAGATGAATTAGGAATACAACCCGCTGGTGATTACGCTACTAATACAGATTTAAATACTAAGGCTGATAAAGGTAGTAGTTTAGAAGAATATGGTATCTTAGATGCGTATACTAAAACAGAAACTGATGAATTACTAAATACCAAGGCAGATAAAGCCACTACTTTACACGGATATGGTATTAATGATGCATATACTAAACTTTGGATAGATACGCATTTTGTTAACATAGAAAGATATAATGCCGATATAGACCGTAATAATGCATTATTGGCAAATTTAGATGAAATAAAAGCTTCTAAAGATGAGTTAAATAGTGGTTTATCTAAAAAACAAGATACTTTGATTGCTGGCAAACATATTTCGATTAAAGAAAATGTAATATCAGCGAATTATCTTTATACTGACCTTGCTGATAAGCCTTCTATAAATGATGTGGTTTTAAAAGGAAATAAAACTCCTGAAGATTTGGGCTTACAAGCTACATTAAAAGCAGGTAACGGCATTATTTTAGAAAACGATGTAATATCAGTTGTTAATAATATCGATTCTTATGACGATTTGATTGATAAGCCTTATATTAACGGTACAGAATTAAAAGGCGCATTAACTCTCGATGATTTAGGTATTCAACAAAAAGGTGAATATGTAAGTGCTAAGGAATTAAAAGCTGAAACTGAACGTGCTTTAGAGGCTGAAGAATTATTAAATAACAGTGTAACTAGTATTTCACGTAATGTTGGATATGTTACACAAGCAATTAGTTATTTAGAATCTGAAAAACAAGATAGATTAATTCCAGGCTATGGCATTCGTATTACAGGCAATGTTATTTCAGTTGATTTAAGTGATAAAGATGAATCTGAAGTTACTCCGGATTATGATGAATCTAATTACGATGAATCTAATTATGATGATTCTGGCTATGACGAATCCGACTATATTCCAATTAATCCTGGTGTTGGTTATGTTACTAGGGTTGAGTATGAAGCAAAATGTAATGAATATGAAGATAAAATTGCAGCATTAGAACAAAGGTTGGATCGTATGGTTAAATTAGTTACATCTGCCGGCTTCATAATTGTCGGTGTTGATGAAGCTATTGATTTGTAGAGGATATTTAAATGACAGAAAAGAAAATTCAGATTAAAGACCTTAGAGGTAATTATCTTTATCCTAGAACAAAAGCTTCCATTGTTTATAATGACAAAGGCGAAGATTTAGGTGCAGTAGAAGCAGGCGCTCAAGTCAATAAACTAGAAAAGATTTTAGTTAATGGCATCGAACAAAAAATTGTAGATAAACGCGTAAATATCGAAATAAATGAAGGCGCCGAATATACAATTAAAAAATCAGAAACTGCTGAAGAAGGATATTCCGCTAGTTACCAATTAATGAAAGGTAACAAACCAGTTGGTGATATTATCAATATTCCTTCTGATATGGTTGTTAAATCAGGGTCTGTACAAGAAGTTATTGAACCAGATCAGCCAGTTGCAGGTTGGGTACCAGGTCAAAAATATATTGATTTGATTTTAGCCAATACTGATAATAGCCATATTTATATTTTAGTAGATGATTTACTTACGAATTATACAGCCGGTGAAGGTATTGTTATCACTCCTGATGCATTAATTTCGGTTGATATGCCTTATCTTAAAGATAATTTAATCGGTAAAATGCAAGAAGGCAACTACATCACAGCTGAAAATACAGTAGCTCAAAACCTAAGTAATCTTGATACAATTTTAAATACTTGTATTACTTATGAAATTTTAGATGGTGAAATCGAAGAAGAATCGTTAATGTAATGACAAAAGAGTTTATACCTAGACACAAAGTAATTTTAAAAGATAGAGATGGAACGTATTTGATTCCATACACAGACCCCATTCCTTTAGTTACACAAGAGACAGATGGTTTAATGTCAGCTGCAGATAAATATAAATTAGATAATCTCTCAGCTAAAGTAGAAGAAGTATTATATGAAGCTCCTACAGTTAGACTATCGGGTGGTTCAACACAAGAAATGGGTACGGTAGTAAATACTGTAAATTTAAGTTGGACTACTAATAAAGATATAACTATACAATCGATTAATCAAGGTATTGGTACACTCGATCCAAATTTAAGAAAATATACTGTAACAAATGCAAATATTACTTCTAATCGTACATATACAATAACGGTTGGCGATGGTAAAAAAACTGCTAGCTCAAGCACTTCAATTTCATTCCAATATAGGATTTATTGGGGTTCTTCTGAATTAGAGGTACTTGATAATGATACGATTGTTAATTTTTCGTCTGCATTAGCAAGTTCTCGTAAACAATCGCGAGTATTTAATTGTAGCGGTGGTAAGTATTTTTATTTTGTTTTACCTGTATCTTTTGTATCAGGCATATCATTTAAAGCAAATGGATTTGTGTATAGTGATTTAGTTACAAATAACGTAAATGTTACAAGTAAAAATGGATACACCTCTGCTTACGTAATATATCGAAGTGCAAATATTCAAACAGGTGCAAGTATTTCAGTAGAGGTTTTATAACAAATGACAAATTTAACTGGAATTAATTTACCTTCAGGCATTGTGCCATTTACAACAGAAGATCTTTTTCCAACGCATTATTCAGAATATGGAAAAGGTGGTTGGCGTGAAGTAGAAAATATTGCGGCTCGAGATGCAATTTCTATCCCACGTCGTAAAATAGGCATGGCTGTTTATGTCGAAGAAACTAACACGTGCTATGTTTTAAGAGGAGGAATTACAAACGAGTATTGGACAACTTTTGGTGGAAATTCTGATTCATCGGAAGTTAAAATTACTACGTATGTATTTACTCAAGCTGAAGCAAACACTCGCTGGGACATTGGTCATAATTTAGATAGATATCCTAGTGTAACAGTGGTTGATTCAGCAGGAACAACCGTAATGGGAGATGTACAATACATCGATAAGAATAATATCGTTGTCAAGTTTTCATCTCCATTTGCAGGAAAAGTATACTTAAATTAATAAATGGAGATGATAAATAATGGCTAAAAAGTTTTTAGTTGCTATAGATCTTAATAAGAATGAATTGCAAAATGCCGTCTTGCAAAATCTTGCAATCGCACCGGAAAATGCAAAAAATGGTCAAGCTTATTATGATACAGCAGAAAACAAATTTAGTTTCTATGAGAATGGTGCATGGACTCACTATGCTACTCTCGCAGAAATGCAAGAAGCTTTGAATGGCAAAGTAGACACTGCTACTTATGAAGCAAAAATTCAAGAACTTCAAACTGCTATCGATGGTAAAGCAAGTCAAACTGATTACGAAGCTTTAACAAATAAAGACTCTGAACTCGAAGAAGCAATCAACGGCGTAATCGAAAATACTTATACAAAACAAGAAGTTGATGATAAGATTGCAGAAAAAGATTCTTTACCAGCTCAAGATGGTATGGGTGGCAAATTCTTAACAACTGATGGTACTACTGCTTCATGGGCAGACGCTGTTGCTTCTGTTAATGGTGAAACAGGTAACGTTGTTGTAACTGCTATCCAAGATTCTAACACTGGCTCTACAATGATTAAATTGTGGGTTGGTTCAAAAGAACAATATGATGCTTTGGATGTAAAAGATGAAAATACTTTATATTACATTCAAAAAGATGGCGAAGCAATCGACGTTTACGAATTATTAGATCAAAAACAAAATAAATTAGTTGCTGGCGATAATATTTCATTAACTGAAAATAAAGATGGTACAGTAACTATTGCTGGTACATATAATTATACATTGCCTGTTGCATCAGCTGATACACTCGGTGGTATCAAAGTTGGCGCTAACTTGTCTATCGATGAAAATGGCGTATTAAGTGCAAGTTCAGCAGTTGTTTCTGTTAATGGTCAAACAGGTGTTGTTGTATTAGATAAAGTTTCTGTTGGTTTAGAAAACGTTGATAATACAGCTGATAAAGATAAACCAATTTCTGATGCTACACGAGCTGCTTTAGATGATAAAGCTGATAAAGCTGATACATTGGCTGGTTATGGCATTACAGACGCTTATACTAAAGAAGAAGTTGACACTAAAGTTTCTTCTGTTTATAAATTCAAAGGTTCAGTAGAAGCCGTTGCTGATTTACCAACTGAAGGCAATGTTGAAGGCGATGTATACAATGTAAAAGCAACTGGTGAAAATTATGCTTGGGTTGCTGCTACAGATAGCGAGCCTGGTCACTGGGATGATTTAGGTGGTGACATCGATTTAACACCTTATCTTACAGCTGAACAAATTGCTGAAACATACTTAAACAAAACAGACGCAGCTAATACATACTTAGCTAAAACTGATGCTGAACAAACTTATGCCACTAAAGAAGAAGTCGCTGCTGTTTCTGGTGGTGCTGTTCACAAAGTTGTAGCTTTAAACGATGAATTAACTCCTGCTGGTGGTGTTGCTACTTGGACAGTTGAACATACATTCGGTGAAGATGTTGTTGTAACTGTTAAAGAAGTTGCTACTAATGAAGAAGTTATTACAGACGTTATTACAACTGAAAATACTGTTACTATCAAAATGAATACTTCTAGCAACGTTACTGCTGGAACATATAAAGTAGTATTAGTAGGCTAATCTGTAAATTCTAAGTAAATTGAAAGGAAGATCTTATTATAGGTCTTCCTTTTTTAATATTTATTTTTGAAATATAGTCAAAAGATGCTTAATTTAGTTCTAGTTAATATGCACAAAATAAAGAATTTTAAGTGATATGGACACATGGCTACAAAATATTTTAACCTAGATACAGATCCTACATTATCAAGCAATTCAGACTATTATGTTCCATCACAAAAAGCAATTAAAACCGCTCTTGATACAAAACAAGATAAGTTGGTTGCTGGTGATAATATTTATATTTCTGAAGAAGGCATAATTAGTGCATCAGGTGGAGGTAATGGTACCGGTAGAGATGGTCTCGGTTGGGATTTGTTTGATTCTAAATTTGTAGACCATATCTTAGATTCAGAGTATTGGGTACGCGCTGATTTATTTGAATGGTTAGATAGCGCATTATATATTGACGCATATAATGAATTAGTTTCTGAATTTAATTCGACTAGTGAAATTTTAACTGATGGTGATATTACATATAAAAAATCAGCAAAAGGTTATAATATTTGTTTACAAGACCAAGAAACAGCTATTCAAACTCGTTTTAATGACTCTGGAGTAGCATGGTTTTATATTTTAGATCCAGATACTCAAAAATTCAAATTACCACGCACACAGTGGAATTTTGTTGGTTTACGTGATAATGCTGGCGGATACGTTGCGGAGAGCTTGCCGAATATTACTGGGGGACCAATAGGAAACCGGGCGACTCATATGGGAGCGAGTTCAACTGATGGAGCTTTAATATATAACTATGGTGGAAAAAGTCTTGGAAGTAGTGGAAGTAATTTACCTTATGGAAATTTAGCTTTTGATGCTTCCTTATCGTCTCCTACCTATCAAGACGGAGCTCCAGTACAACAACGCGCAACACAAATGTATCTTTACTTTTGTGTAAAAAAGGTAAATGATACACCAGCAAATATTGATCCATCACAAATTGTAAATGATGAAATAACATCTGAAACAACCACATATTCTTCAGCGTATCTTACCGAAAATTTTACAACAAAGAATGAAATTACAACTTTAGAAGAAAATATTGATACTAAATTAGATGAAAAATTAACAGCAGGTAATATTTATGCTGGTGTCAATATTAATATTGTTAAAAACGGTAATGATATAATTATTTCTAGTACAGGCGGTGGTTCTGATAATACACCTAATCCTGATGATGGAAGTACACTAGCTCCAACTGATTTATCTAATTATTATACCAAAAATGAAGCAGACGATGTATTTGCCGCAAAAGCAAGTGAACATACTCATGCGAATAAAACTCTTTTAGATAATTTTACATGTGATGCCAGTGGTGTATTGCGTTGGAATGGTAATATAGTTCCAATTAATCCTGTACAGATAGATAGAGAAATTACTGATACTTATGATGAAATGACAGATGTTTATGACGTTAATAGTATTTGTAATGAAGAAAGTTATAAAGCTCTTATAAATGCGTATTTAATCGTAACAAATAACTCTTCTCTTACTCCAGATTTAGAAGAAGGCGAAATCGATCCAAATACTGCAGAAGTTCTTATTTATAATAATACCACTATGCTTGATACGCTTCAAATTTTACCTTTAAGTACACAAGTATATCAGTTACCACCTTTAAAATATATTAAGATTAAAGGTAAAGGAAATATTAAAGCTGAATTAAGTTTAATTGGTTACAGTTATTAAAAGGTATATAAATGGCACTTACTTCTACAATATTTAATTATAATGTTGCTAAAATAATAGATACGCCTTGGAATACTATTATTAACGGCCTCAATTATACCAAAACTGCATTAGCGCCACTTGGTTTACGCTATACATTGGCTAATAATAAAGATTCTGGTATGCTTTTAAAAGAAGTTGCCGGTAATAGTCTAGTTGTTGGTGTGCCAGTTGAAGATTTTTCTTGGCTAAACGCTGCTAGAGATTATGATGATCCTGATAAATATTGGATTTTAAATACTTCACACAGAACAGACACAACTGAAGGACCTGCTATTTATTTAGCAAGAAGATGTGTAGATGCAAATGGATTTGAATATAGCGAATTAACTCAACCATACGCGATGACAAAGGCAAGAGGTTGTGGACAAATCCTTTATCAAGATGCATCTAGTATTTTTGTATATTACAGTAATATACATACAACAAGTGGTACATCATCTTATATTTATAGATATGCAAAAGATGGCGATGTTCTTAAATCTGCTAATACTTATTCTTGCTCGGATGGTATTATTTCTTTATTAGATATTAAAGATGGATACATTTATTTTGTAAAAATGTTTGGTACAAGCACTTATTATTATGACTTCAGTAAAATAGAAATAAGTTCTGGTTTGGAAACAACTATTTATAGTACTAGTACTTCTGGTCCCGGTGTTTTAACATCATATCCATCAAATGTAGTAAATGAACATTTTTATATTAAAAATATGAGAAGCAATACTTGGTATAGATGCTCATTTACTGACTTACGTAAATCTGTTACTATGACATCATTAAGTTTTGACGAAGATGCTTCCAATTGTGCACTTTCTTCAACATCTTACTTTGGACATGTAAAAAGATTTACCCACGTATTTGAAGAAGATGAAAAAGAATATCTAATTGTAGTTACATTAAATTCATATAGTGCTTCAAATGATTCACAACTTTCTAACCTTGTTGTGTATGAAGTTAATGGAGATGCTTTAATAACTAAGCAAAAAATAGTTTTAAACGGTTTATCGCTTATCCCCAGAAATGATTGGAATACTTTGTTTATTGGTACATCAACAGGTATAAGAGTATTTAACTGGGATAGTTTTGAAAAACAAATGGTTGAAAAACCAACGATTTATACAACTTGTCAACAATTTGGTTTTGATATAGATGATAGAATGTGGATTATGGATGGTACGGGTAATGTCGTGAGATATACATACAACCAGCCGTTATCAATTGATTATCATTTTGAGTTACCAAAATATGAAATAGGTACTGAAGTTGTTGAAACCTATGCTGATTTAAGAGTTTTAAATTATATGGGAGAATTAATAACGTCTAAAATCAAGTTAAAAGCAATAGGTAACTTTACATTTACGAATAGTTCTAAAGAGTTAGAATTAATTTTGACATCAGATGAATATACAAGAATACCGGTATACTTAAATGGTAGCGGTAGATATGAAATTAGAATAAAGGATTAAAAATATGCAAATCGCAAGTTCAACAGATAAAATTTCTTCAATATCAAATAGATTGGTAGATTTGAATGAATATATGTTAATTAATTCTGTTCCATATTTGAAAGAGAATAATTCTCCAATACCATTTAATGTTGTTAGTATTGATTCAACACAAAATTACTGTTTAGGAAAATCCATAAACCCTATGGATGTAAATATGCTATCATTAACTTATAATAATTGGAGTGATATTACATATAAAAATACTAAGCATAGAACTCAAAACAATAATGTTATCGTTGATAGCAAGGATAACAGTATAATATATGTCTTTACATCGTTTGATATATATGGTGGTAGTTATTCTTCACCACATACTCATGATACGTATGTGTATAAATTAAAAATACAAGAAGATAAAAGTATATCAATATTAAATGCAAAAGCAATTATAGATGGTCACAATATATCAATACCTTATTTAACGCAAGATAACGATAATTTGTATATTATGTTATATAGAGGTGAGTCGCAATATAGTATACCTTCGTCTACAACATCTAGTCGTGCTTCTAAGCTTAAAAGTTATAGAACATATATATACAAAATAAATAAAGAATCTTGTTCTGCAAGCGATCTTAGTTTATTTGATATGTTATATACGGGTGATGGATATTGGAAGTATAATTCATCGTCTTCAAAATATTTACACATTAATATGTTTGATGGGTTACCAGTAGTTTTATATGAAGTTCCAAATGAAGGTTTGGTATTATATATAAATTCATATAACAATTGGATTGGTGATACTAGTACAGCTTTAGTGGGTAGATGTCGTTACAATATTCATACATATTATTATTCATTTAGTTCAAATACTATTACGAAAATAACTTTAACTGAACCTTCTGGACCACAGCCTGCAACTTCCGATGGATGGAATAGTGATGCAAACGATAGTGGTACCCACGAGGGTACATATGGTGAAGCAGTAACAAGCGTAGATTGTCCAATGTCATATCCAAATTACTATTTGGAGACAGATAATGAGTTATATCAATACATCGTTTCACCAAGTCAGATTAAAAGTGGTTACTCAATGGTTGCTCACAGAATGTATCAATCCAAAGAAGATTTAATGAATATTACCTTTTCTAATGTAGAATTACTTTTTCCAGAAGATAATACATATGGAATTACAGCTTTACCGGCACCAACTTTGGCTAAAGGTGGTTATTCAACTGTCTATGATTACACAATGGGTAGCTGTTTTCTTAATTATTATGGTTATTGGTATGAAACATTTACACAAAACGTTGACGGCGTTGATTATATGCACGTTTGTTATAAAGGTGATTATTTAAATCCTGTTGTTGGTAGAGGTATATACACCTTTGTTATCAATGAAGATAAAACAACTGCGACTTTTGTTTCATTTTATGAATCATTGGGTGGTTCATTTAGAGATTCTATGATATTAACAGAAGATAGAAGTAAAATACTGGTTGTAACAGAAACATCATACCACATCTTAAAATTTGACCCGGTATCTCAATCGTGGATTTCAACATTTGATGCCTTAAAAACTGTTAAGTCTTTTGTACACACAAAAGAAGATAAATTGTATGCAATATTACAAGATAATTCAATTATTTGTCAAGATTTGAACGGTGCTGTAATGATAGACTTTAATTTTGAAAAACAAGTTTATAATTATAATAACACTGATATTAATTCATATATTACAATATGGGCAAAAAATTCTGACGAAGAATATACAGCAACAAACATTAAACTAACACTTTCGGGTAATGTTGTATGGCAAGCAAATGGTTCACAAACATTAGAAACAACAACGAGTGCAGAAGGTCCAATTAATATACCGTTTATAATTAAGGGACATACATCTATTAATGTTAGTGTAGATGCCATTATTTAATGAAGGATTCCAATGACAGAATCTTATGGATACTATACTTATGGTGACATAAAGTTAAAAACTTTACAAGGAAAGACTTCTTGGGGATTTGAAAAAACCCCAAGAACTGTTAATGTAGTATCTAAAAATGCAAATTCTTATAAAACAGAAATAGCAAAAAATTATGATACAAGTAATTCAGTATTATCTGTATCAAAAAATGCTTTGTGTAATGGAATATCATTAGTTAAATCCGCTAATTCTCATTTTAATTCAACTGATATGACTACTGAAACAAAGAGTTATAGTTATGATATATTAAATACCAAAAATGTTCAAGTATCAACAACAGATATTGGATTTTATGAAATAACAACAACTGGTCAAATAGCAAAATATGATTTATCAATTGTTCCAACGCCATCAGAGGCATTGGTTAAAATAAATGATGTAGAGCAATCGTCTTATAATGGTTATGAAACAGAAGATATTAAATATGAAATTTCTTTGGAAGGTTATGCAACAAGAATGGGAAATGTCCATTTAATGGAAGATACTGAATTAAATATTACATTACCATTAGAAGTTCATTTAACAATTAATGTTGACCAAGAAGATGCTATTGTTACAGTAAATGATATTGAAGGTAAAGAACACACATTTGGTCAAGGTGATGAAATAAGTGTTAAAATTACTTGTAAAGGTTATAAAACATATACAAATGCATTTATAATTGAAGAAGATACTGTTTTAGATGTCGTTATGGAAAATAATATAGTTAAAGTAATATATCCTGGTAGTACATTACCATCAACAGTATCTACAAATGATATTGGTTCATCATCAAGTTATGCATTTTATAATAGTGGTTCAAATTTATATAGTCATTTTGGTTCTTATAATATTCATTCTGGTTCATCATATGCATGGATTAAATTTACAACTCCTAATAAAACAACGACATTGTCATTACAAGCATATGTAAGTTCTGAAGCGAACTATGATTATGGTGCTGTATATGTTGGAACGAAAGTATATCGACCATCGAGAGCTACGTTTAAAGAGGGTACAACAGATGGATATGGTTCATATTTAATGATTTCGTCTGGTAATAATTCATCGTATTCAACATATACAAAAACGTTAGAACCTAATACAACTTATTATATTAACTTAATGTATGCTAAAGACGAGTCAGTTGATAAAAATTCTGATAGATTGTTTGTAAAAAATATAACATTTGAAACAATAGGCGATGAATAATGACTGACGATGTAATTGTAAAAGAATATAATGATGGAATAAATTGGTATAAAATATATCAATCAGGTTTGCTTGAACAAGGAACAAAAATTTATTCCGGTTCACCATCACAAACAATTAATTTACCTGTTAATTATGCTGATACAAATTATACAGTGAATATATCAAATGTACCTCAATATAATCCGCAAAGGTTTTATAAATCAAAACAAGCATTAATGACTTACACAAATATCACAACAACAATGAAAGAAAATGCTTTACCATCGTTTTCTTATGAAGTTAAGTCAGAAAATCAATTTGAAGTGACATCAGATGTATCAATAGCAAAATATGAATGGTTTACAAAAGGTTATGTAAAGGCATTAGAATACAAAGCATTTTCAATCAATCCAACTCCATCTGATGCGACAATTATTATAAACGGAATTGAACAGAATAATATACAATATCCTTGTGGAAAATATTTAACTTATACTGTTAAAAAAGATGGCTATCAAACAATTACAAATACTGTAACTATAACAGATGATTTGACAATAGATGTAAATCTTGAATTACAATATTATAATTATATTCTTAGAGCAATTCCATCTGATGCAACTATTACTATAAATGGAATTAAACAAAATACGCTTTATGCTTTAATGAATACAGAAATAAATTGGGAAATTAATAGATACGGTTATATTTCACAAAGTGGCACAGATACATTAACTAATAATATTATTAAAAAAGTTAGATTGGAAAAAATGCAATTTACTTATACAATTAATCCGACACCAAGTGATGCAATAGTTGTTATAAATGGAATTGAACAGAATACAATTACTGCTGATTATGGTTCAGTAATTGATTGGGAAGTATCGATGGAAGGTTATTCTTCACAAAATGGTCAAATTGAATTAATTGAAGATGCTGTTAATGATGTTATCTTGGAAAAAATGCAATTTACTTATACAATTAATCCGACACCAAGTGATGCAATAG
>ERZ1027125.239-NODE-239-length-27138-cov-12.129343_pt1 | contig 27138 bp, 16 predicted proteins | sample MGYA00519249_ERZ1027125 | MGnify/ENA primary metagenome ERZ1027125 (study PRJEB26926, sample SAMN06164580) | human gut metagenome | biome: ENVO:00009003; feature: ENVO:2100002; material: ENVO:00002003 | host: Homo sapiens | place: USA | collected 2012 ... | reverse complement strand
CCGATGGATCTGAAAATATCGAGCGCGCCCGCGTGGCCGCTTTCCGCCAGCTTCTGCACTTCCTTGAGCTTTTCCGCAGGCGTCAGGCTTTCCGCCAGTGCGATGCCAGCCGCCGGAGCCAGCTTTATGACCGCGTCCTGCGAGAAGTATTTGCAGCCCACGCCAAGGTCGCCCGACCACTCGTCGCGCATGGCGTGTTCGTTCAGGTCGGCCGGCGCAAAGGCAAGCTCGCTGATCCAGCCGAGCAGATTGCTCTCGTGGTTGACATAACCGACTGCCTCGCTCGTGCCCATCGCAAGCCCCATCACGCAGCCTGCGCCGAGGCTCATCGACCCTGCGAGCGCGGACACGTCGCCATCGTTGGCAACGACGATGGGCACATCGCCGAGCTCCTTTGCGGCGCGGTCGAAGATGGTCTTGACCTCCTCGCGGCGGCTGCGCGGCACCTTGAGGAAGATGGAGGAGACCATCGGGGCGTTGCCGATGAACACACCCGCGGAGGAAACACCGATGCCATCCACGCGCGGCATTTTGGACGCCGCCGTTTTGAACGCGGCCACAATGCCGTCATACTGGTATTGCGGGTCCTCGCTCGTTTTGGGGTGCCAGACGACCTCCTCGGAGTAGATGGTCTCGCCGTCCACGACGGCAGAGACTTTGCGGTCAGAGCCGCCGGCGTCAAAGCCGATGCGGCAGCCGTTCGTGTGGCCGCCCGCTTTTTTCGTCTGCTCGTGCGCGGCAGGGAAGTGCGCTTCGTCAGAAATCACAATTTCAAACGGCCGCTCATAGACATCCTGCATAAAGCCTACGTCAAATTCCCGCTTCCCGCCCGCGCGATATGCGTCCTGCATCTGCTTCGCAACCGCGTCGTCGCCGCAGAGATACACGCGCCAGCCGCCGACCGACCAGAGGAGCATCTTTACAAAGCGCTCGACAAAGCGCGCATTCGCCTCGGCAAATTCCGCGCCGCGCAGCTTCGTTTCAAACACGGAGACAAGGCCGTTTTCACGCTCCACGGCGATTTTGAATGGGCGGCTGGCTTCCTTCAGATACGCCTTTGCCCACACGCCGAACGGAATGAAGTCCGCATCGAGCGCGGGCGGGTTTTTGATCGAATATTCAATGCCCAAATACTGCATAGCGTCCCTCACTGCGGCATTCTGGCAGCCGCCGCCTCGTCGCAGATGACGGTGACATCGGGATGGAACTGCAAAATCGAGCCGGGGACCTCCGGCGTGACAGGACCGAAGAAGACCTTGTAGAGGATGTCCGCCTTGTCCGCGCCGGTGGCGATGAGAAGGGTCTTGCGCGCAGCCATAACAGTGCCGACGCCCATGGTGATGGCAGCAGTAGGCACGTCGTCGAGGGAATCAAAGAAGCGCTTGTTCGCCTCGCGCGTCATTTCGGTCAGCTGCACCTCGTGCGTTATGACCGGGAAATGGTCGCAGGGCTCGTTGAAGCCGATGTGGCCGTCATGGCCGATGCCGAGCAGCTGAATGTCCACGCCGCCCCAGTCTTCGATCCGACGCTCGTAGGCTTTGCACATGGCAGGGATGTCGGCGGCAAGGCCGTCCGGGACAATGGTGTTTTCGGGCTTGATGGAAATGTGGTCAAACAGGTTTTCCTGCATGAAGCGGCGGTAGCTCTGCGGGTGGTCGGGTGCAAGGCCCTTGTATTCGTCGAGGTTTGCGGAGCGGACGCGCGAAAAGTCGAGCTTGCCTGCCTGTTCGCGCGCGATCAGCTCGCGGTAGAGCGGCAGCGGCGTCGAGCCGGTGGCAAGTCCCATCACACAGGCGGGCTTGCGGCAGATGACCGCCTCAAATTCGTCGGCAGCCGCCTTTCCCATTTCTTCGGGTGTTTTGACTTTGATGATATTCAGGTGCAGCATAGGTCTACCTCTCCTTTTCTTCTGCTACGATTTTTTGCATTTCGTCCCATTTCTTTTCCATGTCCGCCACGAGCTTGAACTGGGTGCGGGCGCGGTCGAGGTTCTGCCCGTTGCGATGGACAGCGAAATAGTGGTCGCCATCCAGATAATCCGTCAGGAACCGGACGCCGCACTCCATCGTCATGGTCTTTGCACCCATTGGCAGCAGCTCCAGCTCCTTTGCCGTCAGGCCGGGGCAGGCGCGGACATAGCCGCGCGTAAAGACGCGGAAGCGGTCGAGACTCATCTCCATTTTGGAAAGATTCTTTTCATCCTCCGCCGCCGTGGCTGCACCAAAGCGGATGGAATCGCCGAAGTCATAAAGACTCGAGCCAGGCATGACCGTGTCGAGGTCGATGACGCACAGCGCTTTGCGTGTTTTTGCGTCCAGCAGGACGTTATTGAGCTTCGTGTCGTTGTGCGTGACGCGAAGCGGCAGCTCGCCCGCAGTCAGCGCGTTCTGAATGACCGACATTTCTGCCTGCCGGGCCAGCGCAAATTCAATTTCTGGCTGAACCTGCGCTGCCCGGTGCATGGGGTCGCGCTCCAATGTCTCCAGAAGCGCGCGGTAACGGTCCGGTGTATTGTGGAAATTCGGAATGGTCTCGTGCAGCTTCGCCGCCGGGAAATCCGTCAGAAGCTGCTGGAATGTGCCGAAGCCCACAGCGCTCTGATAAAAGTCCTCGTCCGTCTCGGGAAGCTGGAGGCAAATCGAATCTTCCACAAAGTCATACACGCGCCAATAGGCATCCTGCGCGTGCAGATAGCTTGCGCCGTCATGCGTTTTTACAAGCGTCAGAACGCCGCGCGGGTCGTCTGTTTCTGTCCGCAGGAACTCCGTGACGGCAGTGATATTTTCCATCAGCCCCGCCACGTCGCGGAACGTGTTGTTGTTGATTTTTTGCAGGATATAGCGCCGGCCGCTTTCCATCACGGCAAGATAGGTCACATTGATGTGCCCGCAGCCATACGGCTCACAGGAAACAGGCTTTGCGTCCAGCCGGAAGGCGCGCAGTACTTCAAACAGGTTTTCGTTCATTTCCAAAGCTCCTCCGTATAAATGCCCTCCGCCTTCATCCTGGCCACGGCTTCCTTGACAGATGCCAGATCTTCGCGGTAGGTCACGCCGTACCACGTTTCCTCGCACGGCAGCACCTGCACGCTTGCGGACTTGTCTGCAAGCTGCTCATTTACCACAAACGGCAGGAAGTATTCACACTTGAGCGGATTTGTCTTCATTGCTTCTGTCAGGAACGCGCCCATGCGCGCCCATAGCTCGTCCAGCACACGCGCCGAGAAGCCCCAGAGATTCATCGACACGATGGTGTCGCCCGCCAGCGGGAAGAAATGCTCCCCATCTTCGGTGTATTCGGCGTCCGCGCCTTTTTTGAAGATCTTCGTGCGCTCCGTCACGCCGGTCAGCATCCCGTCTTCGATCTCGCACACGCCGCGCGCCACGGAGCCGAACTCCGTCACCGTATTTTTCAGGCGATAGCCGACCATCGCGTATTTGTGTTCGTCCGTCTGTGTCGCCAGAAAATCATAGATTTCCGAGAACGCCGTGCAGCCATAGAAATCATCCGCGTTGATGACGGCAAACGGGCCGTTTACCACGCCCTTGCAGCAGGCCAGCGCGTGGCCGGTGCCCCACGGCTTTGTGCGCCCCTCCGGAACGTCTATGCCCTCCGGCAGGCGGTCAAGATCCTGATAGACGTAGGACACATGGAAATACTGCTCCATGCGGCTCCCGATGCATTCGCGGAACTCCGCTTCCATCTCGCGCTTGATGATGAACACCACGTCGCGGAAGCCCGCGCGCCATGCGTCAAACAGGGAAAAATCAATGATGATATGTCCTTCCGGATCGACCGGCTCGATCTGCTTGAGGCCGCCGAAGCGGCTGCCCATGCCCGCAGCCAATATGACAAGCGTTATTTTCTCCATACTCGTCTCCTTTGAAAAAAATCACGCGCCGATTTCTGTGAACCGGCGCGTGTATGTCTGACCTTACCGCTCCAATGCAGCGCAGATCTGGCTGTACTGGCCTTCCGTATAACCGATCCCCCAGGAAGCGTCGGATTTTTTCTTTCCGCCATACCAGACACGCAGCACGTCTGCCTCACGATCCAGCAGGAATGCTGTGCGGTACAGGCAGAAATCATCCCAGCTGCCGTCCTTGCCCTGCTCCATCAGCGGATTCGGAAAAACTTTCCACGGCTGGCTCGTTTCCTTGACCGCGTAAAACAGCTTGCAGTAATCGCAGTTCGTGCCGTTCGGATACGCAGGATAGATCGCGTGCAGCGTATCATCCGCAGGATCGCGCCAGATCGTCAGATGCCAGAGCTGATAACCGGGCTGCGCGAGATCCTCGCAGGTCTCTTCCGCGCTCCAATGCAGACCGTCCTCCGAGGTACGGGTGCGAACCTTATTGTCCTGGTTCTGATACCCCGTATTTCCGGTATCAACATACCACATCCGCCAGCTTCCATCCTGCATACGCTGGATGCAGGGCGACAGAATGCTGTATTTCTGCACCGGGTCGTGGAGCACGATCTCCGGCCTCGTCCAGTGAACGCCGTCGGCTGAGCGCATCAGCTTGACCCACGACTGCACAATATCGTCCGCCTCCACATAATACAGCCACAGCTCATCACGCTCTTTGTTGTAAACAAGCTCCACGTCGCAGTTATGACCGGGCTTCGGTGCAGGGGTCAGCGGATTTGTCAGTCCGTCAGGAACGATCCACGTCTGTGCGTCATTGGAAACCAGAATGGACGGATCCTCCAATCCATCATTGTTATAGGGATACGGCGTCATTGCCATCCAGTACAGGTATCCGTGCCAAGGAGCGTCAAAGCGCAGCACCGAGGGGTGCGTGGACTGATCAGAGCCGTCATAAGTCGGGATGTGCTGCGGGCATACCGCATTTTTCAGAATACTCACTCGCTTGTCCTCCATTCATTCATGTCAATGGCTTCTCCGCCGCGCAGGCGGCTTTCCTCTGCGGCCAGTGCGATCAGGTGGCTTTCCACCGACGCGTCCGCGCTTGTTTTGCTCCCGCCGCCGCGATGCAGCGTCTGCAGGAAGTCTCGCATCATGGCGGCATCACTGCCGCTGTGTCCACCGGCTGGCGTGTGAACGTGCAGTGTTGTATGATTTCCGGACGCAAAATCGCTGATCTCCAGCGTAGACGATTCCATGTTGCCCCGGATCTGTCCGCGGCTGCCCATCACATTGATGATCCGCTCGCAATGCTCTGTAAAGGCGCACATCGTCATGCTGACGCTGACTCCGTTTTCATACAGCAGGTTCACGACCTGATTGTCCACGACATCGTTATCACACTGATAGACGCACCGGCCATACGGGCCGCGCTGCAGCGCGTTCAGAACCGCTTCACGGGAAGGATCCAGACTCACCACAGAGACAAATCCATCGGAAACGGCCTTTGGATGCTCCAGATAGAAGCGCGGCGCGTAATACGGGCAGCAATCCCGGTGCATACACCCGTCCAGACAGTATTCCGTCGCACCGTCCGGCTTGTGCGCGGCGTTGAAATGCGCAAGGGAGCCAAAGCTGCTGACCGCCACACACGAGCTGCCGGCAAGCCATGTCAGGATGTCCGTGTCGTGGCAGCACTTTGCCAGGATCATCGGGCAGCTATCCTCACTGCGGCTCCAGTTCCCGCGCACAAAGCTGTGCGCCATGTGCCAGTAGCCGACGCTTTCGATATGCTGGATGGAGACAAGCTGGCCGATCGCGCCGCTGTCGATCAGCTCCTTGAGCTTCACGAAGAACGGAGAATAGCGCAGTACATGGCAGATGGACAGCACGCGCCCGGTCTGCCGCGCCTTTTCGCCCATTGCGATCAGCTCCGTGCGGTCATAGCTCATCGGCTTTTCGCACAGCACGTCATAGCCCCTTTCCAGCGCCTGCATGACCGGCTCGAAGTGCATCCGGTCTTGTGTGCAGACGAATACACAGTCTGCGAATTTGTCCTGTCTGAGCGCGTCCTCCCAGCCTGCAAAGCAGCGGCCTTCGGGAATGCCGTGCTCCTTGGCAAATGCGGCGCGGCGATCTGCACGCGGCTCCGCCACGCCGACGATCTTCAGCTCGTTCGGGAAGCTCAGCGCGTAGGCGGCATAGACGTTCGCGCCGCGCTGACCCGCGCCCAAAACGATCGCGGTAATTGGTTTCATAGGCAAGCCTCCTTATATTCGATCTCCAGCACAGTGTCAGCCGGATCTGGAAGCAGATAGGTAAAGTGCGGGATCGTGCCAAGTGTGACAAATGCAAGGTTTTCGTAAGCATTTGTGATCCAGCTCTCTCCGCGCAGCACCTCGCTGCCGTCTGCCAGCCGCCGCACCGCGCCGACGCGCTTTGCGTCAAGCCCCGTCAGCGCCAGCGGCCCAATGGGATTTTCCAGAATATGCGCATAGATGCGGCCATCCTTCTTTGTGTACCAGCCCCAGTCCGGCTTTGGTACGTCGGCGCTGCCGCAGCCGTAGATGCTCTCGCCGTTGACTGCCAGCCATGTGCCGATCTCATCCAGCAGCCGACAGCTTGCGTCATTAAACCGACCGTTCGCGTCAGGTCCGACGTTCAGGATCATGTTACCGCCCTTGCTGACGCATTCGACCAGCTTGCGGATCAGCATGGACGCAGGCTTGTAGTCTGTATCATAGGGGTTGTAGCCCCAGTTGTTGTTCATCGTCGTACACAGCTCCCACGGTACGCGCTCGCCGCGCACATTGCGGATGCCCTCCGGCGGCAGGATCTGTTCGGGGCTGACAAAGTCGCCGCTATAATATGCGGGCTGCTCGGTGACAAGACTGCCGAAGCCCTCGCCGCTTGTTTCCAGCCGATTGTCAATGATGACGTCCGGCTGATGGCGGCGCACCATCCGGATCAAATCTGTCGCCCTCCACGCCTCGCCGCGCAGCTCGTCATAGGCATAATCGAACCAGAGAATGTCGATCCTGCCGTAATTCGTGACCAGCTCCTCGATCTGTCCGTGCATATAGGCAAGGTAGCGGTCAAAGTCGATCTTCTCATCTTGATAGGCGGGATCGCCGCGCATGGGATGATTGCAGTCGTTGTATTTTGGGAAATCCGGGTGATGCCAGTCGATCAGGGAGTAGTACAGGCCCACGCGCAGCCCCTCGGCGCGCACCGCGTCCACAAATTCCCGCACGAGGTCGCGCTCACAGGGAGCGTTCGTGCTTTTGTAGTCCGTCAGCCTGGAATCAAACAGGCAAAAGCCGTCATGGTGCTTGGCTGTCAGCACGACATACTGCATCCCTGCCCGCTTTGCGCGCCGCGCCCAATCTCTTGGGTCATAGGCCTTTGCTGAAAACTCCTGCATATAGCGCTCGTACTGCTCGGCAGGGAGCTTTGCCTCACTCATGTACCACTCGCCGCGCCCGGGGATCGCGTAAAGGCCCCAATGAATGAACATACCGAAACGCGCTTCGGTGAACCACTGTGTCCGTGTTTCTCTTTCTGTCATAGGCTATCCTTTCACGGCGCCTGCCGTCAGCGACTTGACAAACGTTTCAGACAGCAGGCAGAAGATGATGATGGTGGGCAGGACGATCAGGATGATCGCCGAAAACATTCCGTTCAGATTTTTGGAATACGCCGTCGTAAACTGACCGAGCAGCGCGGGAAGCGTCATGTGCTCCTTGGATTTGAGCAGGATGGATGCAAAATAATACTCGTTCCAGTTATTCAAAAACGCCATGATCGCGGCTGTGGCAAGGCCCGGCTTTGCGATCGGCACAATGATCCTGAAATAGGTGCTGATATAGCCGCAGCCGTCCATCATGGCTGCCTCCTCCATTTCCTTTGGAATGGAGAGAAAGTAGCTGCGGAGGATGAAAAACGTGACCGCGATGCCGAGACTGGCGTAGACAAAGATCACACCGGTCAGCGTATCCTTGAGTCCTAGGTCGGAGAGCAGCCGGTAGATCGGAAAGCTGATGGAGATCGACGGGATGAACAGCGTTGATGCGAACATCAGCGTCACAAGACTTTTTCCCTTAAAGGAGATCCGTGCAGACACATACGCCGCAAGAGAGACGGCAAAGACGCTGATCACGGTCGATATGACGGTCACGATAAGGCTGTTGAGAAAATACTGACCGATATTGAGCTTTGTAAAGATGGTGATGTATCCGTCAAACACCCATTTTTCTGGAAGGCCCAGACCGCCTGGCGTCTGCTTGAAGGAGTTGAGAAGTACCCACAGGATCGGATACAGGGAAATGACCAGCACGAACGCCATCAGCAGATACCGAAGCACTTTTACAGGAATTGAGGAACCATTGCTTTGTTTCATTGTTTGATACCCCCTAGTCCGATGTATCCGAACGGAATGCACGGTTGATCAGGCAGACGATCACGATCCCGAGAATGAACTGGATCACGCCTGCGGTGTTTCCGCGTGCAAAGTTCAGCTTCGTGCTTCCAAGCGAGGTTTTGTAGATATAGTAGCTCAGCGAATACGTGGCGTTATCCGGGCCGCCGGACGTGATGAGCGCGATCTCGTTGTAAAGAAGCAGACCGTAGTTCGCTGCCATAACGGAGATGGTGCCGATCATCGGCCGCAGCAGTGGAAGCGTGATATACCAGTCGATCTGCCGGTCGGACGCGCCTGCGATGCGGGCCGCTTCATAAACAGCAGGATCAATGGAAAAAATCTGTGTCAAAAGCAGCAGGCAGTTGGAGCCGCCGAACAGGATAAAGGTAAAGGTAACGCCCCAGAACGCATATTTGGAGTTAGAAAGAACGCTCACATCCGACCCGGGCCAGATCAGATTGCACAGCTCTGTGACGATGCCGCGCGCCGGACTGTACAGGTTCAGAAAGATCAGACCGATCGCTGCGGTCGAGATGATGTTTGGGATCAGGAACATATTGCGGGTGAATTTCCAGCCGCGCATTTTTTTCGACAGGGTCAGCGCGACCAGAATGGTAAACGGCACCTGGATCAGCAGCGTCAGCGCGACCCACTTGAGCGAGTTGACCAGCGCCATTTTGAAGTTTGCGTCGTAGCGGAACAGCTTGATATAATTATCAAACAGGTTTGACCATCCCAAAAACTCCGGCGCGGTGAAATTCTCATAGTTCCATTTGCAGAACGAGGTCAGAAAAATCGTGATCAGCGGATATGCATAGACGATCAGAAACAGGATCGTACAAGGGGTAAGGAAGGCCAGAATAAACCCTCGTTTCCGATATTTTCCCATTGCACGAGCAGCCGTTTTCTCTGCTGTTCCAGCCTTCATAATGTGTCATCCTTTCTTTGCGGTATAGCAAAGGGGGCTTTACGCCCCCTTCGTCACCATGGATCGTGATCAGTTTGCCGCAATCACAGCATCAAGATCCTTGACGACATCGTCAACCGTCTTGCTGCCGTCCTTCAAGCCGGCGTATTTGGACTGGATCTCGCCCTCAAAGTCACCGAACTCATTGCCAAGTCCGAGCGCCTGATAGTCTGCCGCCATGCAGAGCTGGCAGGCGGAAACCAGAAGCTTCGCCTCGGGTGCGTCAACGCTGTCCATCAGCGTGGTATAATCCACGTTGGTATTCGGGGCCATGCCGATGCCGAACGCGATGATCTTGTTGGCGATCTCTTCGCTCGTCATGTACTTGATGAACTCGATGCAGGCTGCGGTCTGTGCGTCGGTCAGGCTGTTCGATACCACAAAGCCCGTGCCGCCGGACATCAGGGAAGCGCGCTTGCCTGATTCGTTCGTCGGGAAGTTGGCAGGCTTGATGTTCTCCGCGCCCGCCGCACAGTCTACGCTTCCGCCGGCATCCCAGACGCCGTTGAAGAGCATAGCGGTCTTGCCGTCAAAGAAGTCATTGCGGTACTGCTCGTCGTCGTCACCGCCGGGGCCAAAGTTCGCGGAGTCGATCTTCTGCAGAACCTTCTCCTGCATGAACGTCATGACCTCACGGAACGCAGGATCGTCAAACGATGCGACCTCTGCGCCCTGTGCATAGAATGCGCGGGTCGCTTCGTCCGCCTGGAAACGGCCAGCCGTCAGAATGTTGGTGGGCCAGCCTGCGTTCAGGCCGAACGGGGTAATACCTGCGTCAACAAGCTTGTCGACTGCTTCCTCAAAGTCCGCCCATGTGCTCCAGTCGGCGGGGACCTTCGCGCCAGCCTGCGCGAACAGCGCTTCGTTGTACCAGAAGCCAACAGCTTCGATCTGCTCACGAACGGAATAGATTTTCCCATCCGCAGTCAGATTCTGATCGTAGCAGACGCCTGCGCCTGCCTTGAAGCCGGCATCTCCATCCAGATACGGCTTCAGGTCAAGGATCAGACCGGCCGCGCTTGCGACGGGAACGATGTTCCAGCCGCCAAAGTCGGCGATGTCATAGAACTTGCCGCCGCTGATGTCGTTGAGCGCTGTGTTGTAGATGCCCTCCGCGCCAGACTCGTCGGCGACGGCGACGAAGTTGAATTCGTCCTTGTGCAGATCAGCGAAATCCTGATAGATCTGACGCATCTGTGCAGCTGCGGGCCATTCGGACTCGTCATGGTAGTAGCCGTGAACGAAGGTGATCGTAGGCTTCTCCGCGTCTGCCGGCATCTCATCCGTCTTTTCTCCTGTGGTTTCCTTCGCCGTTTCGCCGGTGGCGGCGGGCTGCTCGTCTTTTTTCATGGTGTCATTGGTCTGCTTCGCGCAGCCTGCAAACAGGCTGATGACCAGAAGCGATGCCAGTAACAGTGCAAGGATCTTCTTCATAATACCCTCCGTAATTTTTATTTGTCAGGCCTGTCTTTTGCAGGTCTGACCGGTAAGCTCAGTCTAGCTGCGAAAAAAGAAAAACGCCATAAAACATTTTGCCGAAAGGTTGTGCTTTTTTGACCTCGGGCGAAAAAAGAATCCGCCGCCGGATTGTGCAATTTCAACAATCCGGCGGCGTTTTACGCTGCAATAGATGTAATATTTTGATTCAGTTGCGATATTTTTACCGTTATTCGCGTTCCTGCTCCAAATCTGCTATGATGGAAACAACAGACTGCTGCACATCCTTTCCCCGCAGCAGCTCTTCCAGCTGCTGCTCCAGCTGGGCACTGGTTTTGGCGGGCAGGACGGAATAAAGCGTCAGGATCTGCAGGTCTGCCTGCTTGCAGGACTGCACGGCATCTGCCAGAACCGGCACCTGCTCGTGGATCCATGTATCCGAGATATTGGGATTGCTCGGCGCCTGATGCGTTTTTGTGACGATCTGCTCCTGCACGTCTTTACTGAGCATATATTTCAGGAATCGAACGCAGGCGTCGATCTGCCTTTCTGAGCCGTCATTGCTGATAACATAGCCGGTCGCAGGATTGGCGTATGCGATCGTTTCTCCCGAAAAACCTGGAAACGCGGCATAGCGGATCTCCTGCTTTGTCGTCGTTTCCGCAAGCTCTGTATTCGCCCAGACGCCGTCAATATAGATCGCGCTCTTGCCGTCAAAGAAATTCCGGCGGACGTCCGGCGCTGTGCCGCGCTGCGTGTCATAGGCCAGCGCACGCATAAGCTCGGACACCGCAAGCTCTGCATCCTCCCGGCGGCACACAGGCGTCTGCTTTTGCATAAAGGACAGTGCGTCCCCGGATGCAGCGGCCAGTCTCGCGCCAAGGAAGAATCCCATCTGGCTGACCTGAAGCTGAAGCGGCACGGCGCCGGTCTGCGGCGAGATCTCCGCCAGCGCATCGCAGGCCGCCCAGAACTCATCCCAGGTCTGCGGAAGCACGACCGTGCCCTCCGGCGTTCCGGTATCCGTGATCCCCGCCTGCTGGAACAAAGACGCATTATACCAGTAGCCGATATACTCCACCGCATCCGGGAGCGTATAGACCGCGCCGTCCGGCTCCTGCAGCGCCTGCAGGATCTGCGGACTGACGTCCGAGGCGAACGTCGCGTCTTCCTGCAAATATGGCGTCAGATCCAGCGCCACGCCCTTCTTTGTGGCATTTGAAACATACTGCACATTTCCGTTTGTGCTGATGATGTTCGGTGTTTTATCGACCGCAAGCATATCCGCGGCCTTTTCCATGACGATCCCAAGATCCGGCGAGGTATCATAGACAATGTGAATGTCCGGGTTTTCTGCCTCGAACGCGGCAAACAGCTCGCGCATACCGACATGGTCGGCCCCGCTTCCGCCCCAACCGTGCATGAAGCTGATGGACACCGGCTCCGTCTCCGCTGCTGCGGAGCAGGCCGTCAGGAAAACGCACAGAAGCACGAGCAGCCCGCACAGCTGCCTTTTTTTCATAACCACACTTCATCTCCTGTTCAGCTTTTCTTTCTTTTATGCTATCATAACAGGAAGAACGGCAAAAAAGCAAGAGAAAGGCAAGGATATTTTATGCGCGAACGATTTAGAAACTGGATGCGCACACCATCCCTGCGCGGACAGCTGATCTGGCTGAGCGTCAGCTCCGTGTTGGTCACGCTGCTGATTAGCCTGCTGATCCTGGTGCTTCTCATCAGCAATGTCATGGGGCCGTTTGTCAACCGCGAGGCCGAGTTTGCCATGCAGACCGTCAGCCGCAGCCTTTCCACAAAAACGCAGCTTCTGGAAGACATCCTGCTGCGCATCTGTAAAAGTCCGCAGATGACCGGCGAGGCCTCGGATGCCAGAGGGGAACAGTTCCGCAGCCTTGTTGATATTTACTCGGATAAAAATATTGTTGCGCCGGGGCTTCCGTTTGTGGAGATGGCATATTTCATGGATATGCACGGCGCGTTCGACGTGGTCAGCTACCACGAGCAGCTCTCAAGCGAGCAGCTTCGGCTGAATGAAGACAATCTGACGCGCTATCGTGCCTTTCAGGAGAGCGGCACGGACGTGCAGTGCACTGCGAGCGAACCATATCTGTACATTATCTTTACTGTTTACGACCGCTGGGCGGACCCGTTCGGCACGGTGATCTTCGTTGTCAACCAGTCCGCGGTCACGTCGATCATGGGCAAACTCTCCGACTATCAGGATGCGTTCTGGTATCTGTTTGACAAGGACGGCGCGGTCGTCCTGTCGGAGAGCGCGCTGCGGCTGAGCGCGGAGGAGCAGCACGAGCTGGCCGATGCCGGTCACGACGCCTGCTATACGCGAAGGCTTGACGGAAGCCGGTATCTGCTGTTCAGCGAAGCCTCCGGCATGGGGCTGCACTGTGCTGTCGGTGTTCCGTCGGTGCAGATCCTGCGGCTTCTATATCAGGTCGCCGCGCCGTATGTGATCGCCTGCGTTCTGCTTTTGCTTGCCGTCGCAGCGGTCATGTTCTTCGCTGTGATGCGGCGGCTGCGGCCGCTTCAGGAGATGACGCTCCAGCTCCGGCAGGTCGCGCAGCAGAATTTCAGCGTCAAGCTCCCGCAATACGATTGTCAGGAATTTTCCACCATGAGTCAGGCGTTCAACGCCATGACGGACACGATCGACCATCTGATCAACGACGTTTATGAGAAAAAGCTCATCGCCATGGACAGCGAGCTTCGCTTCCTGCAAAGTCAGGTCAACCCGCATTTCATGTATAACGTTCTGTGCAGCATCGCGCTCATGGCGCAGATGGATGGGAATACGGACATCCAGAAAATGGCGAGCAACTTTGCGGGGCTGACGCAGGCGCGGCTTTCCAGCGGCGGCGACATCAAGATCCCGCTGGCGCAGGAGCTGCAATACGCAAAATTTTATATAGAACTGCAGCAGATGCGCTTCGGCAATAAAATATCCTATCAGGTGTCCGTCTCGGACGAGGCGCTGCTTTCCTGCCTTGTTCCGAAGCTCACGCTTGAGATGCTGGTGGAAAACGCGGTCGGGCACGGCATCGAGCCAAAGGAGGGGCCGGGGACTGTCCGGGTCTCCGTCGGCTGTACCGAAAACGGGGCGCTGGAGCTTGTGGTCACGGACGACGGCGTCGGCTTTGCCGGACAAAACGGGCAGATCCAGCTGCCGCTCGACCTGCCTGCCGTCGGAAGCCGCCACAACAGAGTCGCACTGAACACGGTCTATCAGCTGCTCAAGCACCTGTACGGCCCTGAATATGGGATCCGGATCACCAGCTTTGAAAACAGTGGGACGAAGGTCACAATCCTGCTTCCAAAGGAGGACAGTCAACATGTACAAAATTCTGATCGCGGACGACGAGGCGCTGATGCGCAAGGGCCTGTGCACACTGATTGACTGGGCAAAGCTCGGCTGTCAGATCGTTGGTACCGCCGAAAACGGTCTGCAGGCAAAGCAGGCCGTGCTCGACTATCAGCCGGACATTATCATCGCCGACATCAAAATGCCGGTCATGGACGGGTTGGAGCTTGCGCGGTGGGTCTGCGGCGCACAGCGGCAGATCCAGATCATTCTGCTGACCGCCTTTGCGGATTTTTCCTACGCGCAGCAGGCGATCCAGTACGGCGTCAGCGACTACGTTACAAAAACGGGAAATATGAATGACATCGTTGCCGCCGTCGAACGATGCAAGCAGAAGCTGGATCAGCAGCGGCTGCTCCATGTGGATGTTGGAAGCCGCATTTCGTCCATGCTCAGCGCAGTCCTGAGCGGTACGCTGCACCATGAGGCGGAGATACGTCAGCAGGCGGCAGCCCTTGGGCTGACCGCCTCCGGCTATGCCGTCGCAGTCGCGGATCTGCGCAGCGCGGAGGCCATGAACCCGTCTCCCATGCTTCGGGCAGGACTGGAAAAGCTGTTTTACAGTCTGCTTCCGCCGGAGCAGCTGTATCTCTGCCCGCAGGGGCGGCATGAGCTGTATATGGTGTTTCCGGACTGCTCCGACACGCAGCTTCGCAGCTTCTGCTTCGACTGTGTTTCCACGGCAAGAAAGCTGCTGGGAAAGACGCTGTATCTCGGTGTGAGCGAAAACAGCCGGCCGCTGTGCGAGCTGCAAGACGCGCTTGCGCAGGCACACCGCGCACTGCAGGATCGCTTCTATGATCAGCAGGAGGTCCATTTTTTCCGGCATATGCAGACCCAGCGCACACCGACGTACGCCGCGTACTTCACGACGCTCGGCAACGCGCTCAAAAGCGCCGATCTGACGCAGGCGGAGACGTCTCTTGCGCATATTTTTGACACACAGCGCCGCCAGCATGCGCCCGAAGCGCAGGTCAAGGAGACGGCGATGATGGTCATGCACACCTGCCGCAGTACGCTCGAAGCGTTCGGCGCGGATCTGGACGCCGTGGATCTGGACAGGGCGGAGTGGAAGCGTCAGCTTCAGCAGCTGCAGTTCCATCAGGACTGTATCCGCCACCAGAAGCAGCTTGTGCGCGCAGTCTGTCAGTATCTCGCGCTGCTCTCTACGGAGGGCGGCAATCTTCTGGCGGACGTGCAGAACTACATGGACATGCATTTCTGCGAGGCGCTGACGCTGAGCGAGCTGGCGGCTGCCGTGCACGTCAGCCCCGGCTATCTCAGCCGCTTCTTCCGTCAGAAGACCGGGCGGACGGTCATGGAAACGATCGCCGGAAAGAAGATCGAGTATGCCCGCCAGCTTCTGGACGAGGGAAATCTGAAGGTATTCGAGGTCGCGCAGCGCGTCGGCTTCGAGGACACCACCTATTTCAGCCATGTTTTCAAAAAATACACAGGGATGTCCGCCAAGGAATATCTGACGCAGGCACAGCGCCGCAAGCGCGCGGCGGCGGAAAAAACGCCCTGACATACACCAGCGGGGAGCCGACCGGCTCCCCGCTTTTTCGCTATTTTGCCAAATCCGCCCCGCAGTTTTTATGCAGTTTATGCAAATAGAACAAAAGTGGTCAAAAAATCACAAGTGGACGTGAAAAAATCCCATGTTATTAGGACTTTATTTCATTTAGTATGGGAAACAGGATACCAGCCATTTTGAAAAAACAGATAAGTAAGGAGGATATGAAATGATAAAAGGAACCCGCTTTTTCAGCAGGCGCCTGCTGCCGCTTCTTTTGGCGGCTGTCATGCTGCTTGGAATGCTGCCGGCGCTGACGCTGCCGGTGCTGGCGGAAGACCCGCCTGCTTCGCAAAAATTGACAAACACAACAGATACAGCCGTTACCTATCAAGGTGCTGTTGGAACTGGACGCGCTCCATCACTGGTCGTCGATGGTGACACAAGCCATAATGACAATAAGTATTTTGTTGTTGGCAACGACCAGACTCAGGAAAAAAATGAAACGAATCCGGCGAATCCAACCTATTGGATTCAGCTGGATCTCGGCAAGAAATACAGTCTTACCGAAATGAAGCTGTTTGTTTATCACGGCCGTGCACTGAAAAATCTGGTCGTGCTGGCATCTGACAGCAGCACGTTTGACACCTACCGCATCATCTGGAACGCGGACAAAGAGAACTTCTTTGGCCTTGGTACTGGTGATAAGGAGCAGTTTCCGAATGCAACTGTAGCTGGGGATACTATCACATTGGCGGCACCGACAGAAGCACAGTATGTGCGTATCCTGAACAACGGGCATACCGCTGGCGCAGGACAGGGCGCACACTACTTTGAGATCGAGGTCTACGGCACGGAGCACACCGGCGGCGCGCCCGAGACTACGCTATATAATGTTGCGGCGGGCTGTAATGTAATTGTAAATAAATGGGGCGGTGGAAGTGACCGTCCGAACAGCTGGCTGACAGATGGCATTAAAGATAACGCAAAATATATCGAGGTCTGCAAGGACAAAGCACAGGACATGAACGCCCTGTCCTATGCGCAAATCGACCTTGGCAACGAATACCCCGTCAGCAAGGTCAATTTCTGGAATTACTGGAGTGACGGCAGAACACTCAAGGATCTGCACATCATCCTCAGCACGACCGAGGACTTCCGGGACGGAACTACAAAGGAAGTCTATAACGCAGATTGGACAGCCGCGCAGAACGGACTGGAAGTGCAGATTGACAGTGGCCCGTTCACAGCTCGCTACGTCCGCATCTGGAATGACGGCCATGACAAGGGAAAGGGCGGTCACTATATCGAGGTCGAGGTCTGGTCCACTGAGGAACAGAAGGAGCCGCTTCCCGTACCTTATCAGTTCCGCGATGTGCTAAAAATTCCGACCTATTCCTATACGGCACAGGGAGGACAAGCTCAAAAAGCAGAGTGGGACACCACGCATCCGGATGTCATTGACTTTGCAAAAACGAGTAAAGAGGGTGGCAAATGGGGCGGCTACCGCTACTGGATGGTGCTGACACCGAATCAGGACGGCTATTCACAGTACGAAAACCCATGCCTTGCCGCCTCCAACGATGGCGTCAACTGGGTCGTGCCGAATGGCATCGAAAACCCGCTGAGCGGTGTGAAGCATGAGCCAGCTGGCACGCACAATTGTGACACCGATCTTGTATATAACCCAGATTCCGATGAGCTTTGGGTGTATTACGTCTGGGAGCAGGATTCACCGGCAGGAACGCCCTCCAATCTGCGGCTTATCCGCGTGAAGGAGAAAAACGACGGCTTTGAGATCACCAGTACAACGGACGGCAAGCCCTATGAGCGCCTGATCAACAGTCAGTATCGCTATGATATGCAGTCGCCTGCCGTTGTCCGTCGTAATGCGAATACATGGCTGATGTGGTCGAACAACTCCGACTCCGACAACAGCGGCAACGGCTGGCAAAGTCAGGTTGCGTTTGTCGAGCTGTACACGTCCATAGACGGTAAGAACTGGACGAACAAGCAGAGCCTTGCAGACACGCTTGTTCTGAAAGGTGCCGACGGCATAGCCTCTTACATTCCATGGCATCTGGACGTGCAGTGGGTTGAAAGTCAGAACAAATACTGGGGTCTGTTCTGCGCCTACCCGAAGGGCGGCAACACCAATCGGACGTATCTTCTGTTCGGCACCTCTGAGGACGGGAAAACGTGGACGACGTACCCGAAGCCACTCCTCGCACCGCGTGATAATAAATGGGACAACAACTTCATTTACCGTTCCACCTTTATCCACGACGAAGCCAGCGGAACGCTGCAGGTCTGGTACTCCGGCGGCAAATCAGGCGGCTGGCGCATTGCCTATACGGAGTTTGAGAACTTCCTGACGGATACGCTCCTGACCTTGGGCGAGCCGTATACGCCGGACACACCTATGCCGCCTCCCGCCGGCGAAGACGGATGGGTTTCGGTTCCGGCATCTGACGATACAAACATTCACTTTGACGGCGCATGGACCTATGAGGCACCCAACCGCTTTGCCGGTGCAGAGGGATCGACCGCGACGCTGTATTTCTATGGCTCTGGCATCCGCTACTATGCGCAGTATGAAACGAACTTCGGTGAGGTAGAGGTTCAGATCGACGACGGCACGCCTGAAACGTATGATCTGCATCGCAATGCGCCGGGCGCGATGGACAACAAAATTCTCGAGAGAGAGCTTGAGGCAGACTATCACAGAATCACCATTAAGCGCAAGCACGGCGGTGGTCTTGACAGCGGCGTCATCGATCTGAACAAATTCGAGGTTCGTTATGACACGTCTGCAACCATCAGTAACCATCTCTATGGAGTTTCTCCCACTGAGAAAACACTCTGGGTAGATGATACCCTGCAAATCTCGGCGCTTGTGCCCTTCAACGCGACAGACAAGACCGTTACCTACACCAGCAGCGACACAGATAAGGCAACTGTGACCGCCACCGGCCTTGTGACTGCACTGGCTGCCGGTGATGTCACGATCACGGTAAAAGCAGGTCAGTCAGAGAAGACTGTTGCGCTTACGATCCGTTCGCTGGATGCGGGTGCGCTGCGTATGACGGTCGATAAGGATAATCCTCTGTTCCTGCACGGCCTTTACAAATATGATGGAAAAGGGTATCCTGCGAATGGTCTTGCAGGCCCGCTGCAGGGCGGCAAGAGCATTCAGGGTTTCTGGACCGCACTGACCGGGTCGGACGCAACAGGCTGGCAGGGCCCGACCGTCCAAGCAGGCAATAAGACCGTTCACCATGCGATCCTGATCCATGCCAGCGGAACAGTCGAGGGCAGCGAAGCAAACAAGAAGTGGTATCTTGACCGCATTGCCGAGACGAAGAAAGACAACATTCCGTTCTTCCTGATGGTTTCCAACTCCCACACAGGGGCGTTCCTGGATCTGGACTGGCTGGACGGCATCTATGAGCAGAATGAGAATATGATGGGTGTTGTCTTCTCGGAAAACCACAATGCCGGTATCAGCGAGAGAGACCGCCGCATCACCTATATGGATGCGCTTGTCAAGCAGGCCGCGAAATGGGGCGGCTATGTCATCAACTGCGACATGAACGACGCCCCGAAGGACTCCGGCGGCAGCGACCATGGCGGCACGCTGGAATACTTCCTGAACAACGAAACGCTTTATCAGACGCTGAAAAAGTATTCCCAAAACTACATCCTGCTTGCCAAAACGACCAGTGCTTGGAGCAACGTTTCCTACAATTCGCATGAGAGCGTCGCCCTTGGTGCATGGCTGGACGGTCTGTGCGGCAACTGGGGCAGCCTGATCGACTCCTGGATGTGGTTCATTGAGGGATACGGCCCGCAGTGGGGAGACAGTACATTCGACGTGTTCGGCGGTGCAGAGGAATGCCGCGGCCCGGTCAGTATGCCGGAATTGCTGTTTGCCATGCGTATGGTGCAGCAGGCGCGCACAGGCGCAACAGTATTTACCTTTGAGCATCCCGATCATGCCGAAGCCGTCGGCGACAATGAGGGAGCAAAGACTTACTTTACGCCGAACTACAAGTACAGCATCGCCAAGGGCATGGAGTACATGCGCGACTATGCCATCCCGACCCGTGAACAGGTGATGCAGAATACGAAGGTGTTCTACGCATCGAGCGGCGGCACGCTCAATAAGCTTGGCTCAAATGCCGCCAACCGCCTGCTTGACCCGCTTTATGGCGACAGCGGTTCGTCCGGCCCCAACAAGGGTAAAAACAACGGAACGACCATGATGACTTACTCGACCGGTCGCTACGGTACGATCCCGTCACTGCCCAAGATGGCGCAGGATCCGACCGGCAAGGATATTCTGCGCATGGCAGATGTTCAGGCACTCGGTGGGGCGGCTGGCATTCAGAACTACTTCAACGCCCGCTATCCGCAGCGCTATAACGGCACTGGCTATGCGCACTATGACGAGCTGACAAAGAGCTGGCTGACCTATAACAGCAACTGGTTCTTCGATACCCGTGAAAACAGTGCGCTGCACAGCAAGCAGAATGTGTCGTTCCAGCTTACGCAGAATAGCTTCGGCGCGAATATCGAATTTGAGCCCTACTCCATGCTTCTTGTGGACGAGGCGCAGGCGGGCACACTCCAGTTCCGCTTCAATAACTACTGGGTCGACAAAAACCCGATCTGGGAAGGCTATGTGAAAGGAACGACTCCCACATGGGATTCCGACAACAACCGCCTGATGCAGAACTACCTCAAGGACAGCTACGCCCAGAACACCGCGCACGGCGAAAGCACGTGGCGCAAAGCCACTATTACAATCTCCGGTCTTGGCGCGGAACCAACGCTGGCGCTGACAAGCAGCCTTGCAGGACAGTCCAAACAGATTCAGACGGCGTTCGACGCTGCTGCCGGCACATACACCATTACACTTGACGGCAACGGCTATCAGGAGTTCTCGCTGACGAATCTTGTACCGGCGCAGGCTCCTGCCGAGAACTGGGTCTCCGTTCCTTCGCGCGTCAATGGCAACCAGCTTTCTCCGCATATCCAGTTTGAGGAAGGCTGGGTCGTCGACAAGCTCGATCAGGAGGATCCGTCTTCCTATACCAAGGGCGCACAGGCATCTCTGGTGTTCTATGGAACGGGTGTCCGCTATTTCGCCCAGAAGGATACTAACTTTGGCACTGCGATTGTCAGACTCTACCGGCATAATCCGAGCGGCGAGCCCATTTTGGTCGAGACGAGTGAGGTGGATCTGAATGGTGAAGCGGCTCCGGCGGCAAAGGTCTATGAAAAGACAGGCTTGACGCCTGATGTCTATCTGATCAGCGTTGAGCCGAAGGAAGGCTGGAATAACGCCGATAAAAATGTCATTGATCTTCAGAAATTCGAGGTCAATCAAACGGCGATTGAAACCGTGCCCACACGGGTCTGGTCTGTTGAAGCCAATCCGGCAAGCATTACGGTGGGTGGAACTTCGACGCTAAAGACACGGCTGAACTTCAACGCCGCCGTCACGGCTGTCAGCTATGCGCCCTCTCCGGACGGGAAAGTCACCATTGCCGGCGACACCGTGACTGGCGCAGCCAGAGGAACCGTCACCATTACGGCCACCGCTGCGGGCAGCTCCAAAACGACAACGCTTACCGTAACTGGCGGTACGGCTGGAAACTGGGTATATGTGGACAGCCACAGCGGCCAGATCCAGTACACCGGAAACTGGGTCGATGAAACCAGCACAAATCATTACGAAGGCAGCGCGAAGGAGGCCAATGACGCTCCCGGCGCTACTGCAAATCTGACCTTTACCGGTACCGGCTTCCGTTGGATTGGTCAGATGGACAGCAATTATGGTCGCGCATGGATCTATGTTGACGACGTGTTGGTCGCGATCGGAAATGCAAACAGCAGCACAAATCCGTATCAGTTCACGATTTCGGAGCTGCACGGACTGGAAAACAAACAGCATACGGTTCGCCTGGAGGCGGAGAGCAATGCCCCGGTCCAGGTCGATGCCTTTGCGTATTACACCGGTACGGATCTGGATGAAACCGTCTCCTCTGTCGCGCTGGAGCCCAGCGGTCTCATTCGCCTTGGAGACGGGGAATCGAAGACTGTTCTTGCAATGGCAATGAACGCTGAACGTGTTGTAGTTTTCCGCGATGATTTTAGATTTACACTGGAAAACGACACAATTGCCGGTCTTTCCGGCGACGGCAAGACGCAGAAAACTGTCACCGGTAAAATGGCGGGACGCACCAGACTGCACGTTACGCTTCCTGAGCTGAACGACAAGTCTGCTACGGCGGAAATTGTCGTTACCTCTACAGAGCCGGCAACCACGCCGCGTATGCTGGTCGATGCGGAGCATCCGCTGCTGCTTGTGTCGCTGTATGCAAATACAAAGCATCCGGCATGGTGGGATAATTCCGGAATTCCCGGCGTTCCGATGCAGGGTCACAATACGATGGAAGGCGTATGGAGCTTGATCCCAGAGGATCTCAAGCCTTACACGGCAATCCAGCTTCATGCCGACGACTATCTCGGCCACGCATGGGGAGGCACTGGCAATAAGGAGAATCTCCAGAAGTTCTATGAATACCATGTTGCAATCGCACAGGAAAAGGGGATCAACCTTTACCTGACGCTGATGACCGGCGGTGTTCCGATCAACACGTTCCGCAATCTGATCGATATGGACTGGCTGAACGATTTGATCGATAACAATTCCTGCATCAAGGGCGTTGTCTTTGCCGAAAACCATCATAATGGAGATACGGATGCCGTCGCACAGCTGACAGCAGAATACCTTGAACTCTTCTCCTCCAAGGGCATCTATCTGGTCCTGACCGACATTGACGATGCAAACCACCGGATGGAAAAATGGTTTGAGAATGATACGCTGTTTAAGGCTGCGCAGAAGCATCATAAGTATCTTGTCATCAACTCTAAGAGCACCTCCAGCAGCGGCTACAATACGGTGCGCAGCTTCGCGCTTGGCACATGGCTGAGTGGCCTTGCAGACAACTGGGGAGCGCTGACCGATGCGTGGGCGTGGTACGAAATCCGCTACCACAAGCTCTTCGAGCCGGCCATGAATACCACCTATGAAGATGTGCGCCGCGTTTATACCTTCCCTGAAACGCTGTTTGCCATGAATATGCTCCAATCCTACGTCAATGGCGGCACGGTATTCAACGCCGAGCATCCCTTCTACTGCACCGGTGTCTATGATGAGGCATCCTGGGTTCTCAAGGAGTCAATCATCCCAACAATGCGCTATATGATCGCAAATCCCGCGGCAACGCGCGAGCAGGTTAAGGATGAAATCAAAGCCGTCTATCATACGGACAGCTATCTCCCGACGAACTTTGCTGAAGGATTGTACGGTACAGCGCAGGACAACAATCTCCTGCAAACGAGCGGCCGATACCGCACACTGCCCGTTCTGTCCAGTAAGCTGTCTGCTGCAGAGGCTTCCGCGTTCGGCAGGGTGCTGAAAAGCGCAGATCTGGCAGATAAGATAAATATTCTGAATGCGCAGTATCCGGAGCTTTCCACAGGCGACGCCTTTGTGGAGACACTCCTGGGCGGCGGAGCAGGACAGACCGGCAGACGGCTTCTCATTATGAATAGTCTCTTTAATGAAAACAAGAATCAGTCTGCTACGCTCACTCCCACAGACGCGACATTCGCAACCAGTATGGGCTTTACTCTGACGCCACATACCTATTTGATTGCGCATGAGACGGCTGACAGAATTAAGATCGATCTCAACAACTTCCGCACGGACAAGGACGAGCTTTGGGTTCCCGGCGAAAGCGAGAATCCGGACTGGACAAGCTTCGGGAACGACTGGAACGGCGATCATAAGGACTATGTACAGGACTATATGAAATACCATATTTCCAATCCCAAGCTTGATAAGGACCGCGATCTCCGAAGCGCGGTGATCACGCTGCACACCGGAGAACGGCCGACCGCAGTTGTCACCAGAAATGGCGGCAGTACAAAACTCGCCGATGACAACTTCTACACGGAAACGTATGAAAACGGCGTCTACACACTGACCATCACGCACAACGGGCAGGTCAATGTGACGATCCGGAAGGGCGGCGCGGAGCCAACCCCAACAGTGACCGACTTCCGGCTCACGACAGATCCCTCGCCGCTGACCTCTGCGGGCGGCAAGGCAATGCTGACCCTTACCGGAACGAACCTGCCGGATGGCACGAAGTTCTATTGGGGCACAGACCAGGCTATGCTGACTTCCGTTGATGCGGAAGGCTCGGATGTCTCCCGCAGTGCGGAAGTCACGCTCCTGGAGAATACCGGAACGGACGCAGTGACCTACTACTTCCGTTACAGTCTGGACGGAACGACGCTCGCGGGAGAGCTGACCGCAACAGTTCCCGGCACGGGCGGCGGCACACAGCCCACTGAGCCGTCGGTGACGGACTATAGCGTAGCGCCCACGGAGCTTCCCTCCAACGGCGGCATGATCATGGTCACGCTCACCGGCACGAACCTGCAAAATGGCATTCAGATCAAGGCTGGCACGATCACTGCGAAGACGAGTGGCGATGCAGCGGAGCAAACGGCAACCCTGACTCTGCCTGCTAATTACAGCAGCAGCTCCGTCAACTATACGGTGCAGTACAGCCTGAACGGAACGGACTGGTTTGGCGGCAAAACCGTCCGTGTTTCCGGCCACTATACGCCGCCAGTCGGTCCTGTCACGCCGTCTGTGCCGACCAAACCCGGCGTTCCGGAAAGAGATCCTTTCCCGTTCACCGATGTCTCCAGAGGCAGCTGGTATTATGACAGTGTCCGCGCCGCATGGGAAAAGGATCTGATCGACGGTGTAACGAGAACGCTCTATAAGCCGGATGACACGCTCACCGTTGCACAGGCTATCAAGCTGTCCGCTGCTCTGCACCAGATGCTGAACAACAACGGAAAGGTCACACTGCGCAATGGCTCTCCGTACTGGTACAGCAGCTATGTCAGCTACGCGGTAGATAACGGGATCATTGAAAAGATGTATCTGGATTATACGCCTGCGCAGATGAATACCCCCGTCAAGCGCAATGAATTTGTCCACATTTTCTATGGCGCGATGAGCGACTATCGGCAGATCAATACCGTCGCGGATAACAAGATCCCGGACGTCATAACAACGGATACTTACGCATTGGAGATCTATACGTTCTATCGCGCGGGCATTCTGACCGGTTCTGACAAAAACGGCACCTTCTATCCGACGAACGACATCAAGCGGAGCGAGGTCGCGGCGATCCTCAGCCGCATGTATGACAAAACAGCCCGCAAGACTGTCTCACTTCCGTAAAAACGCAAGTTTCCCCCTGCTTTGGCGCATCCGGTTCGACCGGATGCGCCTTCTTTTTCAGTATGCTCCTTGCCTGATTGGAAAATTGGACATACGAAACGCCTTTCTCGCGATTTCCTGTTCACAAAAAGAAGCAATTGTGCGCGCATTCAGCATGATTTGCAATATTTTAGGCGGGATATTGCATTGCTGGCGTGCACTCCATGTCATATAATTGAGAACATGTAAGCCAGACATTTGCCGCACGGCAACAGAAAGAAAGGAGATCCTTTATGCACAAAAGCACAACGAGCAAGCGAAAACTGCCGGATACATGGCTGGTCGTTTTTTCATATTGGTCGTGATCGCGATTCTGACGTGGGTCGTTCCCTCCGGTTCGTTTGACTATGAAACAATAGATATAGACGGCACTGCAAGAAAGGTCGCAATTGCTGGAAGTTACCACGAGATCAGCAAATCTGAAGTATCCGCCACTGGACTTCTCGGCCTGTTTGCTTCTTTGTATGAGGGCTGCGTCAGCGCGGCGGACATTATTTTTGTGATCATGACCTGCGCCGCGACATTCGGTGTCATTGTCAAAACCGGCGCTTTCCACGCATTTATCGGTCGCGTGGTGCAAAAAAACGGTAGCCGCTCGCTGATCCTGATCCCTGTTCTGATGCTCGTCTTTGGCCTGGGAGGTTCTCTTTTTGGAATGTTCAGCGAGTTTTACGGGTTCTACCCGTTGATCGTCGGACTGATGATGGCTCTTGGATATGACGCGATGACGGGATTTGCCACGATCGCGCTCGGAGAATATATCGGGTTTATGGCCGCGACGCTGAACCCGTATACCGTAGCCGTTGCGCAGTCCATTGCCGGTGTGCAGCTATATTCTGGCATCGGTTACCGCGCAGTCTGCTTTGTCGTGCTGATGGGAGCAGCAGTGGCATATCTGATGCTGTATGCACGCAAGGTGCGCCGGAAACCGGAGCTTTCGGTGGTTTAGTAGCCGTCATATCCATCTTCCTTTGGATGAAAAGCTCCTCCCACGTGTTCACCGACAGGCTTTTCATGCTTTTTCCGTGGCTTGGGGGACGGGTGCTTGCGCTTCTTTTCCATACGCTTTTGCGACTTTACGGGTTTCTCTTTTGGCTTTTTCTGACCATCTTCCGCAATCGGCAGACTCTTCCCGCACTCCATGCAGAAAGAAGCGGCGCCATCTGCAAAATCGGCGCCGCAATAGGGACAATATTTCATACTCAGCACTCCCTTGGGCAGTATTCGGCATTCATGCCGGGTTTCACGACCCATTGGGGGACGATACGATTATACCACAGCGACTTTTTCGTGTCATCGGCGCAAACCCTGCCATTTAGTCTGCCATTTCGTGAGACCTTTTGTATTCCTCAATAGTCGGGAGTGGAAAAATCGTATGTATTTATTTTGCGCGGCAGGGCTCAGCTTCCCCGCCGCCGTAGCTTTTGTGTCTGCTTCCTTAAAGCAGCGTGCTTATTCCGGTGGAAATCAGATCTGCCACACGATATAATGAATTTACAAGCATACTTTTTGCGCAATGCACGCAATGAACGGCGATTTTTTGTTGTCTATATAGATGAAAGGCCTTTACGCAGAGAGAAGGGAGGGCGCAATGAAAGACCATGAGATCATAGAATTGTACTGGGCGCGTAACGAGAGCGCGATTACCGCCACCGCAGAAAAGTACGGGAGCTACTGCCATACGATTGCATATAACATACTGCGTAACAAAGAGGATGCGGAGGAATGTGCCAACGATACATACCTTGGCGCATGGAATTCGATCCCGCCGCAGCGTCCGAACCGTTTGTCGATCTACTTAGGGAAAATCACGCGCAACCTCGCTCTGAACCGTTATAAGCGGTATACTGCCGAAAAACGCGGACACGGACAAGTAGTCCTCGCGCTGTCTGAGTTGGAAGCCTGCGTTCCTTCGGAAACGACTGTGGAGCAGACCATCGAAGAAAATGAGTTGGCTGCCGCCATTGACCGCTTCCTGTATGCAAAGCCCAAGCTGAACCGTAACGTTTTTGTCCGCAGATACTATCATCTCTACGCAATACGGGATATTGCGGACGCATACGGAATGAGCGAGAGCAAGGTGACGTCTTTGCTTTTCCGTATGAGAAACGAATTAAGACGATTTCTTGAAAAGGAGGGAATTATGCTATGAAAACCGAA
>ERZ1027125.236-NODE-236-length-27444-cov-11.021980_pt1 | contig 27444 bp, 23 predicted proteins | sample MGYA00519249_ERZ1027125 | MGnify/ENA primary metagenome ERZ1027125 (study PRJEB26926, sample SAMN06164580) | human gut metagenome | biome: ENVO:00009003; feature: ENVO:2100002; material: ENVO:00002003 | host: Homo sapiens | place: USA | collected 2012 ... | reverse complement strand
ACCATCTTCATTTTATCAAAGGAGGACATTTTTTCTATGCATAGCTAAAGCTTTTGGGAACCACCGGCATTGCCGGTGGTTTTCTTTATACAAAAAAGTCTGTGAAATTGTACAATTTCACAGACTGTTCTATCAGATTCTTCATTGTCTTCGTCCCCAAAGGATCTCGAATCGGACAGAGCTTTCCTCTTGAACTCATGGCACAACTATCTAGCGTAGTAGACGCTTGCTTGGCTCTTGTCCGCGTTATGTTACTCCAGCACGCTCCGGCCCTCTGTCCGTTTTCCAAGGTTTGTCAATGCGCCCCGTTTATGTGCAATGATGATGGCCTCCGCCTTATCCTTGTCACCAGACTCAATAGCATCCAAAAGATCAAAGTGCTGCTGGATAGAGATTAGATACCAGTCATCCGGGATCTGATTGGCATAATAACCCGTCGGCCACTTGCTCCAGAGCTCATTGATGCACTGCACAAGCACATCGTTGCCGGTCGCATCATACAGGCGTGTGTGAAATTTTCGGTTTAGAGCTGAACAGCGCTTCAGATTTCCTGTACCAAATGCATCCCGCACCTCCTGTGCCAGTACGCGTAATGTTTTGATCTGCGCGTCAGTGATGCTATCCACGACAAGCCGAACGGCCTGACCCTCTAGAATGCACTTCACCTGAAACAGTTGCTCCAGATAGCCCTTGTTTATCCGGGAAATCACAGCGCCCTTATATGGGATCAGCTCCACGATTTTTTCACTTTCTAAGCGACGCAGCGCCTCCCGCACAGGAATCTCACTGCACGCATTGTCCCTGGCGATCTGGCTAATTACGACACGCTCTCCGGGGAGGAAAACGCCTTTTTGAATACCTTCCCGAATATACCGATAGACGCAATCTACCTTCGAATTATTTTTCATGCAGCCTCCCCTTTCCTTTTTTGTTTTATACCATATTAATGGGTTGAAATCAAGTAAATTTCGCCGCATCGCTTCAAAAAAAGGATCGCTCTCCGAAGTGGAAAGCGATCCCCAAAAATCACTTACTGCGCGCAGCGCAGTTCATCCCAGAAGATGACGCTGTTCACGTTCAGCTTCAGACCCTCCACCTTGTCTGTCGTAGCCCAGACAGTCAGGCGATCATTCGTCCAGACAGCAGCAGGATCGTCGATGTATAGAATCTGCTGTGCCTGCTTATAGAGTTCCAGACGTGTTGCCTCGTCCATTTCCACAGCGGCCTTTTCCAGCAACTCATCCACCTCGGCATTGGAGTACCAACCATAGTTGTTGTTGTTATTTCCGTCAGGAGAAGTCTCCCAAATACGGCGCAGACCTTCGTCGCAGTCAGCCGTACCGGCGCCGTAGCCCATGTAGAACATGCCCCAAGGGAAGTCATCGCCGGGATAACTGCGGTTGCCCATGGAGCCGCTGAACGTTGCATTGTCCACCGTCTCGATGGTTGCGGTGATGCCGACTTTCGCCAGATCGGAAACGACCATCTCGCAGGTCTCCAGAGACTTGTTGTAGGTTGTGCAGACCTGAATGGAGAAAGAGAATCCATCGGGATAACCTGCGTCCGCCATCAACTGCTTGGCCTTCTCCTGATCCTGCTCGATCACGCCAAAGTTATGATAGCCCCAGACGCGGGGATTTACAGGTGCGGTGGCGGCCGTCTCACCCACATCGGAGTAGAGCGCATCAATGATAGCCTGACGGTCGATGGCATAGCTGACAGCCTGGCGCAGGCGTGTATCCTTCAGATACTCGTTGGCACAGTTGAATTGCAGGCCATGCGCAGCGATGCTGTCAAAGAACCAGATTTTCACACCCGGTGTTTCCTTCAGAAGAGGAACCTGAGAGGTGGTGACGGAAGACATATCGATCTCGCCGGTCTCCAATGCGACCTGGCGTGCATTGGCATCAGCAACGATCAGTATGTCAATGGTCTTGGTGGGCATAACGCCGCCGAAGTAGTCGTCAAAGCGCTCCAGTACCATCTCATTATCCTTGTCCCATTTAGCCAGCTTGTAGGGACCAGTGCCGTCGACAGACTCAACAGTCAAGCCCAGTTCTGCACCATATTTTTCAATGTAATCCTCATTCAGGATCAAATTAGAACGGTGTGTAAGGTTCGCAAGCATCGGCGCAATGGGGCTGGGCGTGACGAGCTCCACAGTGTAGTCGTCCACCATGTTGCAGGCAGAGATATAACCAGTGGCAAGACTGTTGTACCGGACGGGATTCTCCGTGTCCAACAGACGGTCATAACTGGCCTTGACGTCCTTGGCAGTCAGCTCTTTGCCGCTGTGGAATTTAATACCATGCTTCAGGTAGAAAGTCCACGTGCAGCCATCCTCGGAGACTTCCCAACGCTCAGCCAAATCACCAATTATGTCGTTATCCGCACTGCGGCGAACCAACTGAGAATAGACAGCACGCAGATAGACATCGTTGGTGTTGTTCATCTGACCATCCATATAGTTCTGGTCAGAGGAAGTGGCAATCGTAATGGTGTCCTTGTATACGGTTTCAGCAGCATCGGAGGTATTTGCGGTAGAGCTGGATTCAGGTGCGGCATTGTTTGTGGGTTTGTCTGTGGAATCGGATTTCGAGCAGCCGACCATGAGAGAAACAATCATAAGTGCAGCCAGAATAAGCGCAAGGATTTTTTTCATATCGTGCCTCCTTTGTGTTTTTATATCTTGGGGGCGGAAGCGCCCAAAATATCCATATCAGGATTCCATCTGGGGATCGCTCTCCAAAGTGGAAAGCGATCCCCAAAAATCACTTACTTCGCGCAGCGCAGCTCATCCCAGAAGATGACGCTGTTTACGTTCAGCTTCAGGCCCTCCACCTTGTCTGTTGTCGCCCAAATGGTCAGGCAGTCATTCGTCCAGACAGCAGCGGGATCGTCGATGTAAAGGATCTGCTGTGCCTGCTTATAGAGTTCCAGACGTGTTGCCTCGTCCATTTCCACAGCGGCCTTTTCCAGCAACTCATCCACCTCGGCATTGGAGTACCAACCATAGTTGTTGTTGTTATTTCCGTCAGGAGAAGTCTCCCAAATACGGCGCAGACCTTCGTCGCAGTCAGCCGTACCGGCGCCGTAGCCCATGTAGAACATGCCCCAAGGGAAGTCATCGCCGGGATAACTGCGGTTGCCCATGGAGCCGCTGAACGTTGCATTGTCCACCGTCTCGATGGTTGCGGTGATGCCGACTTTCGCCAGATCGGAAACGATCATCTCGCAGGTTTCCAGAGACTTGTTGTAGCCGGTGTAGACCATGATCGAGAAGGAGAATCCATCGGGATAACCGGCATCCGCCATCAGCTGCTTGGCCTTCTCCTGATCCTGCTGGATCATGCCGAAGTTATGGTAGCCCCAGACGCGGGGATTTACAGGCGCGGTGGAAGCCGTCTCTCCCACATCCGAGTAGAGCGCATCGACGATGGCCTGACGATCGATGGCATAGCTGACAGCCTGACGCAGACGCGTGTCCTTCAGATACTCGTTGGCGCAGTTGAACTGCAGACCACGCGAGCCGATACCGTCAAAGGCCCAGATTTTGACGCCCGGTTTCTCCCTCAGGACAGGAACTTGGGATATAGAAACGGAAGACATGTCGATCTCGCCGGTCTCCAGCGCAACCTGACGGGCATTGGCATCGGAAACGATCAAAATATCGATGGTCTTGGTAGGCATAACGCCGCCAAAGTAGTCGTCAAAGCGCTCCAGAACCATTTCACTGTCCTTGTCCCATTTAGTCAGCTTGTAGGGACCGGTTCCGTCAACGGACTCAGCGGTCAAACCCAGTTCTGCGCCGTATTTTTCAATATAATCGGCATTCAGAATCAGGTTGGAACGATGTGCAAGGTTTGCAAGCATCGCCGCAATGGGGGTGGGCGTGACGAGCTCCACAGTGTATTCGTCCACCATGTTGCAGGCGGAGATAAAACCGGTGGCAAGGCTGTTGTAACGAACGGGATTCTCCGTGTCCAACAGACGGTCATAACTGGCCTTAACGTCCTTGGCAGTCAGCTCCTTGCCGCTATGGAACTTGATACCGTGCTTCAGGTGGAAGGTCCACGTGCAGCCATCCTCGGAGACTTCCCAACTCTCAGCGAGGTCGCCAACCATTTCGTTGTCTGCATTACGGCGAACCAACTGAGAATAGACTGCGCGCAGAAATAAGTCGTTGGTGTTATTCATTTGACCATCCATGTAGTTCTGGTCAGAAGAAAAGGCAATTGTGATGGTGTCCTTATATCCAGCTTCATCAGCATTGGAGGGATTTGCAGTAGTGTCGGATTTCGAGCAGCCAGCCATGACAGAAACAATCATAAGCGCAGCCAGAATAAGCGCAAGAATTTTTTTCATTTTCATTTTTCTCCTTTATGGTTTTCATATCCTAAGACGGACTCTTCCAAAATATCAAAGAGATTTTACGGCGTCTGATTCATCAGATGGCAAGCTACCTGATGTCCCGACTCGATTTCAGTCAGGATTGGCTTGACTTGAGAGCATTTCTCACAGGCAAATTTGCAGCGAGTATGGAAGCAGCATCCTGCGGGCGGATGTAGCGGGCTGGGTACATCGCCTTGCAGTTCCTCGTCCGCAATCTCTCGTTCGGGATCCGGGATAGGAACCGCTTCCAGCAGCGCCTTGGTATAAGGATGCTGTGGATTTTCAAACAACTGCCGTTTTTCAGCGATTTCCACAACATTCCCCAGATACATCACCGCAATGCGGTCGCACAGGTGATGGACAACACTCAGGTTGTGGGAAATAAAGATGTAGGTCAGACCATGCTTCTCCTTCAACTCCTGCATCAAATTCAGGATCTGCGCCTGGATTGACACATCCAGTGCGGATACAGGCTCATCGCAGATAATCAGGCTTGGATTCAGTGCTAGCGCTCTGGCAATGCCGATTCTCTGCCTCTGACCACCAGAGAATTCATGCGGATAGCGTGTTAGTTGCTCATGGCTCAGACCAACTTCCTGCATCAACTCCTCCGCCCGGGCATTGCGCTCTGCAGGTGTGCCGATTTTCTGCACATCCAGCGGTTCTCGGATACAGCGCCCAACCGTGAAACGAGAGTCCAATGAGGAATAAGGATCCTGAAAAATGATCTGCATTTTTCTGGCTCTGCTTTGAAAGTCCTTGGCTGTACTGCCAAGCACAGACTTGCCTTCAAAGATGATTTCACCAGAAGTCGGCTGTAAAAGTCCAATAATGGCGTGCCCGGTAGTGGACTTACCACAGCCGGATTCACCAACAATACCGAATGCCTCTTTCCGGTGCACCTGGAAGCTGATGCCATCTACAGCCTTTACATATTCTTTATGGGGAATAACGGACTTGGTCTTTACAGGGTAATAGACTTTCAAATCTTTAACTTCCAACAAGACATCATCCATCGTTTTCACCTCCCGCGTATTTCCAGCAGCGCACCTTTCTGCCATCCTGCGTGGTGACAAGAGGAGGAGGCTCCTGCATGCATTTTTCGCAGGCCTGCTCGCATCTGGGCGCAAACCGGCAACCCTTTGGATAGTTCTTCGCGCTTGGAATGTTGCCCTTAATGCTGTAGAGGGAATCCTTTTCCTCTCCCAACACGGGCAGCGACTTCAGCAATCCCTGCGTATAGGGGTGTAACGGCTGCTTAAAAAGGGGCTTTACCGGCGCATACTCGACTGCCTGTCCTGCATACATGACCATGACGTTTTCCGCAATCTCCGCCACCACTCCAAGGTCATGGGTAATGAGGATGATGGATGTATTGGACTCTTTTTTCAAATCTCTTAGCAAATGCATGATCTGAGCCTGGATGGTCACATCCAAAGCCGTGGTAGGCTCATCGGCGATCAAAACACCGGGATTACATGCCAGCGCCATGGCAATCATGACGCGCTGACGCATACCACCGGAAAGCTGATGCGGATAGTCATCGATGACCTTTTCCGGTGCGGGTATCCGCACCTTGCGAAGCATTTCCAGAGCCTTTTTTCTTGCCTGCTTTTTGCTCATTCCCTGATGCAGGCGCAGGATGTCGGTAATCTGCCGTCCAATGGTAAACACTGGGTTCAGCGAGGTCAGCGGCTCCTGAAAGATCATGGATATCTCATTGCCGCGGATCGCGCGCATCTGTTTTTCACTCTTTTGCAGCAGATCTTCTCCCTTATAGAGAATCTCGCCGCTCAGAATCTTTCCGGGTGGCACAGGAACTAGCCGGAGCACCGACATGGAAGTTACACTCTTGCCGCAGCCGGATTCTCCTACGATGGCAAGAGTTTCACCCTGCTGGAGACTGAAATCCACTCCATCTACAGCAGGCACTACGCCCTCCTCGGTGTAGAAATACGTCTGGAGGTTTTTGACCTGCAACACAACATCTTCTGCCATAGGTTTTCCCTCCAAATTACGATACATTTTTCAGCTTGGGATCCAATGCGTCCCGCAGGCCGTCGCCCACCAAGCTGAAACTCATAACAACCAGTGTAATGACCAAACCGGGAAAAATCGCTTCCCAAGGATTGGTACGAAGCACTTCCTTCGCCTTGTTCAGCATTGCGCCCCATTCCGGGCTGGGCGGCTGAACACCCATGCCCAAGAAAGAAAGGGAAGAGGACGTCAGAATTGCCGTGCCTAGATTAAGTGTGACATTGACAATAATCTGGGATACAGAGTTTGGAATGATGTGTGTCAGAATAATGCGGCCATTGGACTCGCCCATGACCTTGGCGGCACCAATGTACTGGGCATCTTTGTTTGATATGACCACACCACGAACCATTCGCGCAATGGATGGAACGGCGAATACTGCAATGGCGATGATGGTATTTTTATCACCGTTTCCCAGTATCGCCACGATAACAATGGCCAGCAGTAGTCCAGGGAAGGCAAGCATCACGTCAATCAAACGTGAGATGACCGCATCCACCCAGCCACCGTAGTATCCGGCACACACACCCAGCAATACACCGACCAGGCAACCGGAGAGAACGCCAGAAAAGCTGATGAACAAGCTCATTCGAGCACCGTAAACAATTCTCGTAAAGGTGTCACGCCCTAAATAATCCGTGCCGAAGCAGTGGGCTGCACTCGGTCCTTTGCTGATGTTGCTGATATCCTGAGCAAGAGGATCGTAATAGCACAGGGACGGTCCGATGATTGCCATCAGGAAAAAGATGGTCAGAACCACAAGCCCCGCAATGGAGGCTTTGCGCTTAAAGAAGCGTTTTACAATTGGGGATTTCATGGTTGCCCCTCCTTAACTGACCTTCACCCGTGGGTCTACTAGGCCATATATAATGTCTACCACCGTATTGACTAGCACAAAGGAGGCGGCCAGTACCAATACTGTGCTTTGGATGGCGGGATAGTCCCGCCCGTTAACGCTGTCTACCAAGAAACTGCCGATTCCAGGGATGCTGAAAATGGTCTCCACCAGTGCCGCACCAGCCAACAGACTGCCAAACCGCAGGCCAATGGCGGTCAAAACGGGAATCAGACCATTCTTAAAGGCATACTGGCAGATGATCTTTACCTTAGACATACCATAGGCTCTGGCTGTGCGGATATAATCCTGATTGATTACATCCAGCATAGATGAACGGGTCGTTCTGGCGATCATGCCAACTGCCCCCAAGCCTAACGTTGCGATCGGCAAGATAGCATGCCTCCACGATCGCAGACCCAAACTCGGCAGCACACCCAAATGCAGGCAGAAATACAACATCAGCAGCATAGCCAAGAAGAAAGACGGGACCGACACAGCAATCATAGAAATCACCATGACGATGTTGTCACCAGCCTTGTTGTGGAAGGTTGCTGCAATGACGCCGCATATGACACCCAATATGGAACCCACCACCGTGCCACCAAAAGCCAAAATCAGCGTATAGCGATATCGATTGCTCAGCTCCATCAGCACAGTCTTATGCGTCAGCAGCGATGTGCCCATGTCTCCCTTAAAGAAGCCTCCGATCCAACGGAAGTACTGCACTGCTAGAGGGTCGTTCAGGCCGTACATGTCTCGCATGGCTTCCAAGTATTCTTCACTAGTGCCGCCGCTTTCTGACACACCATACAGCAGCGTGATCGGATCACCCGGAATAAAGCGAACCATCAAGGAAACAATGATAGACACCAAAATTAGGGTGGGGATTAGCTGCAGGATTCTTTTTAATATATATCTCAGCATGATTTTCTCCCGCCTTCGCAATTCAAGTTATGATTCCGGCAGGGCGCCGGAAAGGGGAATGCCGGATCCCTTGGTTGGTTCCCTAGAGGACCCGGCTCGTACGTCACTTCAACGCAGCTACAACGCTCATCTCAAGGAAGAAGCCTTCTGGAATCTTCGCCTCAACGCATACCCGTGCAGGGGCGTGACCAGGATTCAGCCACGCATTCCACACCTCGTTCATCTCGTCCTTCAGCGAAAGATCGGAAATATAGATAGTCACAAACAATATATGGTCTTTATCGCTTCCGTTCTTTTCCAGTAGCTCCTCATAACGCTGGCAAAGGGCTTTGGTCTGACCTGCAATAGTGTCGTGCTTTCCGCCATCGCAGTGACCGCTGAAATAAATTACACCGTTGTGTTTTACCGCCCTGGCAAAAGTCGGTGCCGGATCAACATATTCAATCATCGCATCTTACTCCTTAATGATACCAAGTTTTTTTGCGATAGGAATGGACTTGGTGTGGCCGAAGGCACCGGGGTAAGCAACCTTCTGCAGATCTCGGATTGCCTGGGCCGCTTTCTCGGGTTCGCCATGAAGTGTCCAGTAGCAATACAAGCCGTAGTACATGCCGTTCAGTTCCAGCTCCACGCGCTTCTCACGAGGCAAGACTGCCTTCTGCATTGCCGGAATGTCAATGTATTCCTCAGGCTTAACAAGGCCCTTATACAGCCGGACAGCACGGCAGTAGCCATAGTCCATCTGAGGAGGTTCCACGGTCGCGTCAATCAGATCCAGGCATTTCTCGGCCTCATCGAATTTGCCCAATTCGACATAGGAAGTGTACATCCAGTGGACCAAAGGATAGTGCTCAGAAGCCTCGGTCAAGTGCATGCACTGACGGAAGTCATCGATGGATTCTTCCACATGGTCGTGCAGATTCAAGGTCGTTGCACGGTAATACCAGTAGGTCCAATTGTCGGAATCCAGTTGAATCGCCACACTAAAGTCGGCAATAGCCTGCCAATGGCGGCCTACAGCATTGTCACGGCGACCCCTGCCAAAGTAGTTGGGGGCATAGAAGGGATCAAAGGCAATACCGTGGGAGTGAGCCTCAATGGCTTCCTCATACTTGCCCACCAAACTCAGCGCTGTACCGTAAACATACCATGCATAACCATCGGTATCGTCCTTGGCCAGCAGCGCTTCCGCTTCTTCTACGGTAGGCTGCATCATCAAAATGTGACGCATTTCCTTGTTTTTTTCTTCGTTGTAGACGAATTTCATGATATTTCCTCCAGTTCATTCTATATTACTCTCCTGCTGTGCAGGGCTTTCACAGCGTTTGCAAAATTACGTGATCCCAAGCTTCTGTGCAATGGGAATGGACTTGGTATGACCGAAGGCTCCTGGATAGGCAACCTTCTGCAGTTCTCGGATTGCCTGAGCAGCCTTCTCGGGTTCTCCGTGAAGAATCCAGTAGCAATACAGACCGTAATACATGCCGTTCAGCTCCAGCTCTACGCGTCTTTCTCGAGGCAGAACCTCCTTTTGCATGGCCGGGATGTCGACATATTCCTCTGGCTTGACAAGGCCTTTATACAGCCGGACAGCACGGCAGTAGCCGTAGTGCATCTGCAAAGGTTTCACAGTTGCATCGATCAGGTCAAGGCATTTTTCCGCCTCGCCAAACTTGCCCAGTTCGACATAGGAGGTATATATCCAGTGGATTAGCGGATAGTGGTCAGAAGCTGCGGACAAGCGTAAACACTGACGGAAATCATCAATGGACTCCTCCACGTAGCCATGCAGGTTCAAGGTCGTTGCGCGGTAATACCAGTAAGTCCAGTTGTCGGAATCCAGTTGAATCGCCATGCTGAAATCTGCGATAGCCTGCCAATAGCGACCTACGGTGTTGGCGCGGCGTCCACGGCCGAAATAGTTATGAGCATAAAAGGGATCAAATGCGATGCCGTGCGAGTGCGCCTCGATGCCTTCTTCGTTTTTTCCGATCAGACTCAGCGCCGTACCATAAACATACCATGCATAGGCATCGGTATCGTCCTTGGCCAACAGAGCTTCCGCTTCCTCCACAGTAGGCTGCATCATCAAAATGCGGCGCATCTCCTTGCGTTTTTCTTCGTTATAGAAGAATTTCATGATGTTTCCTCCAGTTCATTCTATATCGCTCCCAAGCGAGCAGGAATTCCGAGACATTTGTAGATTTACTCAAGCCCAAGTTTCTTAGCAATGGGAATGGACTTTGTGTAGCCAAAAGCACCGGGATATGCAATTTTGTGCAACTCCCGAATCGCATCATACGCCTTCTCTGCATCACCGTGAACCATCCAGTAGCAATAGAGGCCGTAATACATGGTGTTCAACTCCAGCTCGACTCGCTTTTCCCGGGGCAGAACAGCTTTCTGCATGGTCGGAATATCGATGAACTCCTCCGGTTTTACCAGCCCCTTGTAAAGGCGGACACTTCGGCAGTAGCCATAGTCCATGCGGGGCGGTTCGATAGATGCATCAATCAGCTCCAGGCTCTTCTGCGCCTCATCGTATTTTCCAAGCTCTACATAGGCAGTATAGATCCAGTGCAGCAGCGGGTAGTGCTCCTTGGGATCGGTCACCTTCATACACTGACGGAAATCATCGATAGATTCCTCAAGAAAGCCCGCCAAATTCAATGTGGTAGCCCGATAGTACCAATAAAGCCAGTTATTAGGATCCAGATGTAGTGCTACAGAATAATCTGCCACGGCGGACCAGAGTCGGCCAGTCAGGCTCATCTTTCCGCCTCGTCCGAAGTAGTTGGGTGCATAGAAAGGATCGCAGGCAATGCCATGAGAATGTGCCTCAATAGCAGCCTCGTATTCCTTCTGGATGCTCAACGCTTTGCCGTAGACATACCATGCGTATGCGTCGGTATCATCCTTGGCAAGCAGTGCCTTGCCTTCCTCAATGGTGGGCTGCATCATCAGCATCCTGCGGCGTTCATTGTTCTTTTCCTCGTTGAATACAAACTTCATATTTCTGCCGTCCTTTCAAAATCGATCATTCCGGCAACAAACCCATCCGTTTGGCAATGGGTACTGCCTTGGTGTAGGCAAAGGCACCAGGGTATGCTATCTCCAGCAGCTCCGCAATGGCTTCCTTTGCTTTTTCTGGCTCTCCATGAACCAAATAAAAACAGTATAGGCTGTAATAAAGCCCGTTCAGTTCCAGACGAACACGGTCTGGCTGGGGCAACACATTCTTTTCCAGAAGAGGAATGTCGATAAAGTCCTCCGGCTTCACCAATCCCTTATACAGCATCACCGCCCTGCGGTAGCCGTAGTCCATTTGAGGTGCCTCAACAGAGGCATCTACCAAGTTCAAGCTTTCCTCCGCCTCTTTATAGCGGCCAAGTTCCACATTGGATGTGTAGAGCCAGTCTATCAGCGGATAGTGTTCTTCCGGCGCAGTCAAGGATAAACATTTGCGAAAATCGTCAATAGATTCTTCCACATGACCCTTCAGATTCAATGTGGTGGCCCGGTAATACCAGTAGATCCAGTTTCCGGAATCCAGGTGAATGGCCATTGTGAAGTCTGCCACAGCCTGCCAAAAATGGCCACTAGCATTCAGCTTCCGTCCACGGCCAAAGAAGTTGGGAGCATAGAAAGGGTCAAAGGCAATGCCGTGGGAATAGGCCTCGATGGATCTGTCGTACTCACTTTGCAGCCCCAGTGCTGTACCGTAGGTGTACCATGCGAATGCATCTGTGTCATCCTTCGCCAACATCGCCTCACCCTCTGCGATGCTTGGGCGCATCATCAGCATGTTCCGCATCTGTTCATTACGCTCTGCATTGAAAACAAATTTCACACAAACCCCTCCGCAAAATCATATATGATATATTCTATACCATAATAAAATCCCTTATTTTGAATCTTATATTTATTCATCGAATGCATTCAATTAATACATACGGTACTTTGCATAAATGTTCGCCGGAGAATTAGTTCGTCATTTTTAACAATTTTCACATCGAATTTTGTTTTTATTCGTTATTTTTTTATGAATAGCTACATTATACACGCTCACTCGCCCTCGGTCAATTATTATTTACATGGTTATTTAACCAAAAAGTTATCTTAATTTTTGTTTAATAAATCGTATATCATTTACGTTGATTTTGTTAAAATCATATGTGATAATATCTTTAGTGTGCCCAGCATGGGCGAAGCAGCATCCTTTTCATCCCAGACAATATCTAAGGAGGCCAGCATCATGAAAAATTCATCCGCAGAAGCAAAACGCATCTTAAAGCAGTCCTATGCCGTCGATGCGCTGTTCCATGGTCTGTTCACAGACCCGCCCTTCGACTGCGCGCCGGGGCGTACCATTGTGGACATTCTACTGGAGGGCGGTGTCACCGCAATCAGCACCACCATTGTAGATGACAATTACCCCAGCAGCTTTACAGATTGCTGCAAGGCGATCCACCAATATTACCTGTTGGAGGAGACTCTGCCAGAGAAGGTCATTATTGCCACAAAGAGTGCGGACATCAAGCAAGCCAAGCGAGAAGGCAAGCTCGCCGTGATTATGAGCACACAGGGCGCATTCTGCTTTGAGCAAGATCTGCGTTATATCTCACTTCTGAACCGGCTGGGTCTGAAAATCGTTCAGCTGACCTATAACCAACAGTGTCACATCGGCTCTGGAGCCTTCGAAGCCCATGACAACGGTCTGTCCCGCTTCGGTCAGCAGTGCATCTATGAGATGAACCGAGTGGGCATGCTCATCGATTTGTCTCACGTCGGCCGCCGGACCTGTCTGGAAGCCATCGAGACCTCCGCAGATCCCGTCATTCTCTCTCATTCTTCCTGCTACAACGTAGCCAAGCATACTCGCAACGCCAACGACGAACAGATCAAGGCACTGGCCTCCAAGGGCGGTGTCATTTGCCTGTGTCCCCACAGCGTCATGTGCAACGAGGATCAAAGCACATGGCCTACAGTCGGCCGTTACATTGACCATATGGTCCACGTGGCCGAGCTTGTCGGTGTAGACTATATCGGCATTGGCACCGACCGCTGGAAGCGGCCCACCTTGGACTACTTGATGGGTCGTGTGGAGTTTGAGCGTACATGCCCCAACTGGTTCGGTAAGTTCGATGGCAATCAAAAGCATGTGCAGGGATTCAACTATTTCGATGAATGGGACAGCTTGGCTGACCATATGCTGGCTCGCGGCTTCCGCGAAAACGAGATTCAGAAAGTTTTCGGCGGCAACCTGATGCGTGTTTTCCAGCAGGTTTGGGATAAAAAGTGAGGCTCGCCATGGTTTATGATACGCTGATCCTAGGTGGCACCGTCATTGACGGTACCGGTGCTCCGCCGCAAAAGGTCGATATCGGCATAATCGATGGGAAAATTGCTGTTATGGGAGATCTTTCCGATGCGAAAGCAGCCCATGTTATCAATGCCACCGGAAAAACCGTCACCCCCGGCTTCATCGAGATGCACTCTCACGCGGATCAGACCGTGCTGGGCTATCCCACCATGGACTCCATGCTCCATCAAGGCATCACCACCTTCGTTGGGTGCATGTGCGGCCAGTCCATTGCTCCTATTGGCAAATACTATCTTGCAAACCAAGCCATGCGCGATGTTTTCGATGAGTTGACACCAAAGCTCTATGCCGACATGTATAACGAGGACTATTACGCGCTTTCTTCCGATGCCCTTCCGTTGATCCGGAAACATTGTCACTTTGACCCGTCCTGGCATACTTTCCATGAGTGGTTGGATACTGTCGATGCGCACGGTATTTCCGGCAATATCGTCACCGTATTAGGATACAGCACTATCCGTATGAACACAATGGGTCCCAACGGTGCTCGTAAGCCCACCGAAGCAGAAAAAGCAGAGATGAAAGCCCAGATTCACGAAGCGATGGACGCCGGTGCCTTTGGTATGTCCGTAGGTTTAGACTATGACCCTGGGATTTTCTCCGACACCCAAGAACTACTGGAAATGAGCCGGGAACTGAAGCCTGATGGGGGCATTCTCTTCGCTCATTGGCGCAAAACCGGCCCTCGGGTAGGAACTCCGAAGCGGCAGAAGAAAATTGACGGCATCACTGAAATCTTGGAGATCGGTCTGCAAAACGATATTCAGGTGCAGATATCCCACCTCTCCAAGGGCTATGAGCTATATCCGGCCAATGATGATTTTCTACAGCGTGCTGCTGCTCAACGAACTTTACAGGTCATTGATGACTATATTGCCCGCGGTGTGCACGCCGGTTTTGACGTGATTCCAAATTCCACCGGTGGTACCATGATTGCCCCGGATCTTATCACCTTGTTCCGTCCGTGGTATAAGTTCACCGGCGGCATCACTCTCTTCCTGCGCAACCTGACAAAGCTGGACTACCGCAAGCAAATCAAGGATGCCATTTACGGCGGCACCTACTATATCCTCAATCCCAAGGTCCAGCCGGAATGGGAAGAAGAGATTAAGATCATGCGCTGCTCAGAAAAGCAGTATGAAGGCAAGACTGCAAAACAAGTTGGCGCCATGATGGGCAAAGAAACTCTGGAAGCTCTGTTCGATTTGCTGCTGCTGGATTGCCGCACCCAAATTTTCCGGGCTGTCCACGACGCCAATACCGAAAGCGTCAAAGTCTTCGTGAACCACCCCAAAGCGAGTCTAGGAAACGACACATTTGTATTCGGCATGGACTCCACTGTGGCGTATGATCCGGAGAGTCCCGGTAACAAACCCAATCCTAACACATATTGTGGTTTTATCAAATTTCTCACTGAATTGGGCGGTGAAGACCGCGCTCAGATGATCTATAAGCTCACCGGGCGCCCTGCCGAGCTGCTGCATCTCACCAAACGTGGAACCCTGTCCGTAGGCAAACAGGCAGATGTGCTAGTCATGGATTGGGATCATCTAAAAACAAACGAAAATGTACTGGAACCTGTTGTCTACCCCGAGGGCATCGAACACGTTCTGGTAAATGGCGTAGCCGTTATCCGGGACAGCAAACATACTGGCGCTCTGCCAGGCGGCGTGATTCGCCGTCAAAATCGATAAAAACGAGGAGGCTCATTCATGTATACCACAGAAAAAATGGATCCTGTCGGCTTTGTCCCTGCTAAATTTGAATCCGACAACGAGATTACTCTGCATGGGAAGCGGATTTCCTACCACACTGTCAGTGAAGATAATGTGTTCTATGATTATTCCGGGAAAGCCGTCGCTTCCATTTTCTCCTATTCCTATTTTCGCACCGATGTAGAGGATCCTTCCACCCGTCCGGTTCTCTTTGGTTTTAACGGTGGACCCGGCTCCTCCTCCATGTATGTCCACGCAGGTTTCCTTGGCACTACCCGCCTTCTCTATGGAGAACCCGATCGTCCCACCTCCCTGCCCCCCTACAAAGCCATTGACAATCCGGACTGTCTGTTGGATGTCGCAGATATCGTGCTTGTAGACCCAGTTGGCACTGGCTACGGTGTGCTGCTGGATGAAAACTGCGCAGATCAGTTCTATGGCATTGAGAAAGATGCTGAAGCGCTGCTGTTGTTCATCGAAAAGTGGCTTCACCGCTACCAGCGCTGGACCAGCCCCAAATATATCATCGGCGAAAGCTACGGTTGCACTCGAGCCGCCACCGCTGCTGGAATCGCCTCCAGCCGCAGCCATGAGCGCTCCTATGCTCTGGCCTTTGATGGCATTGTCATGATCGGCAACACCGTTACCACCGGCAAATACTTTGAGCGTGAAGTTCCCGTAGAACATGCCGTGGTAGCCTTCCCCTCCTATGCTGCTATCAATTGGTACCACAATCATCCAACGGAAGAATCTCTAGATGACTTTGTTAAGCGGGCAAAGGAGTTTGCTGACACCACCTATCTGCTTGCTTTGTATCAGGGCAGTTCCCTTTCGGATCAAGAGCGGGAAAAAGTCATTGCGCAAATCATGGCTTTCACTGGTGTATCCCGCCAATATCTAACCGATCGCGCACTGCGCATCGATGATGAGACGTTCCGTCTAGAGGTTGCCAAGGATAAGGGCATCTCTGTAGCCCGTTTTGACGGTCGTATTACTCGCCCTCGTTATCTGCCCGAGGCCGTGGAGAACGTTGCCGGCATCTACGACGATGCCTCGACCGACCGCTACGGCGCAGTATTCTTTGGCGTCACCACTGGCGTGATTTTCCCCAAGCTGAACATTCATCTGGATCGGCCCTATGTTCCCTCTGCGTGCATGTACGATCTGTTCACCAAAAAGGATCGCTGGAACCGGGAAGCGCCCATGGGCACCACCGGCGAACAACTGCGCAGCGCCATGTACCGCACCCACGGAATGCGTGTCCTCTTTGCGAACGGCTATTATGATACTGCAACGCACATCGGCATCATCCATTACATGCTAGATCATGCCGGCCTGCCTATGGATCGCATCTCTCTCAAGAGCTATCCCTCTGGTCACATGATCTACATCGGTGAAGACAATGTCAAGGCTCTCAGCAGCGATATTCGCGAGTTCATTGGTCAAAAAGGCTAAGGATGCTAAATAGGCACGTGTCATAATCTCACCGCATAATGCTGATTTTCAAAGGGGTGCCGAGAAAGCGTTGGCTTAGGTCATAGTCCTGTAAAAGTCGGCAAAGTATCTCACAAATAAAATCGAGTAGGAGGCTCTCGTAAATAGAGAGCCGACCTCTCACACCACCGTGCGTACCGACCGGTACACGGCGGTTCAACCGCATAAGTGCAAGGACTCGTAGTAGTTGAGGATGCTAAAGTATCCCTCTGCTACGAGTCTTTCGTTCGTAATGGAACATTTCAATACAGGACTACTTCTTTATTAAGCGCATTACACGCATATCCTGTAATTGTTCGGCCCTTCCCTTGAAAAAATCAGGTACTATGGCCTCGGCTGACTTCTTGCAGTTCGTTGTTACTGCGGCTTTCGGATTTTCCTACTCTCCGTCTGCGAGACCTCCCCGGGTAAGAACAACAACTTTCCTCCCATGTAACCGCCACATCTACCGCACGGGATTCGGGCAGCATTGGACTTTGTGTTGACTTGCACACTTGTCCGTCCCTGTGCGGCCTACTATGTGATTTCTGTTCGTCGGTTCAGGAATTTGCCCGCCAGCGTTTTTTCCGCTGACATCCGGCTTCCTTCAGATTCCACCTCACGATGGACACCCTTGCCTTCGGCTAACGCTTCCTACTGCCGAGCGCGTAGTGGTCTTTCACCACTTAGTTGTTGCCCATGCCGGGCGCACTTCACCGGGGATGTCCCTGTTGGACGCGGTGTTTTATGCCTGATTGGCCGTTTTTCTTCCTCGCGTCAGAAGAAATCTGCTTGTGATGGCGGTCAGCGGCGCGACGGTGACAAGACCGAACGGGCCGACGATGGTATGGACGATTTCCGCGGCGACATATTTGTAGTTCAGCATCAGCTCCACCGGCGTGCCCTGCGCCATAAAAACCATGAGAAGCGCAATATAGCTGCCCGAATATGCCAGAAGCAGCGTCGTGGTCGTCGAGCCGCAGGCCGCGCGGCCGACTGCAATGCCGGAGGAGATGGCTTCTTTTGCACGGATGTTGGGCTTTTTCTGCACGACCTCATAGACTGCCGAGCAGATATCGACCGACAGATCCATGACCGCGCCGTGGATCTGAAACAGGTTCGTGAACACCGCGCCCAACACAGCCGTCACCAGAATCCCGAGCGCCGCGCCCGATACAGCCGCCAGAAACCGCCGGTCCCAGCCGTAGATCAGCATCAAAATCAGCGCCGTCAGCGCCATGACAAGACCCAGTGAAACCCAGATGGGGTTATATCCGTTCAGCAGGCTCGGCACCAGCACCTTCCACATGAGAAGGATGGTGTCGATAAAGGGCAGGATGGCGCGCAGTCCCGTTCCTCTTGCAAAAATCAGAAGCAGCAGGAAAAGCCCTGTCAGAACAGCTTCCTTTCCAAGCCGAAAGTGGTCGGTCATATAAACGGTCGTGATCGCATCCCCGCTATGGCTCACCACAACAAAGGCTTTTTCTCCGGCGGAAAACAGCTTCTCCTGCGCGAGCGAGCCGCTCAGACGGTTGACTGCATCAGCTTCCGTCCCGGCAAACTGCCCGCCGAGAATACGCACGCGGCAGCGCTGATCGCCGGTACGGACAAGGCCGGTGTCGTAGATATCGCTCTCGTCGGTGGATAAAACCAGCGCGGGTACGCGGTCGGCGTTCTGGTAGGAAAGCGCACCCTCATAGCCCGTGGGCAGGAAAAACAGCGCCAGCATAAGAGCGAGTGACACGAGAACTGGAAAAAACGTTTTTGATTGAATCAGTTTTTGAAATCCATTCATTCTGTTTACCCATGCAGAAAGCAGGAGGCTCCCGCCCCCTGCTTTGTGTGTTTTCTCTTACTGCACACCCACCAGAGAAGCCATCTTCTGATAGATCTCGGTGTTGTCGTAGTAGCCGGTGAATGCGTCCGCGCCATTGCCGTCGGCAAAGACCGCAATCGGCAGGCCTGTGTGGGAGTAGCTGGTGAAGTCCACACCGGACTTGTTGTTCAGGATGTGCGTGACGGTCACGGAGAAGGGGTTATAGGTGCCGTAGAGCACATACTGCTCCTGCGTGTAATCGTCGGAGGACGTGTCGGACATTGCCAGATCAAAAGCGGTGCGCAGGCGCTGCACCTCGTAGTCCGTCAGTACCAGACGGTCTGTTTCCTCGCCGGAGAGCTTGAGACCGAAGAGCTTTTCTACATCCTGCATCGCGTCTTCAAATCTCGTGCCGTTTTCCTTGTAGGCAGCGACATACTGCTCGTCGAACCGGGCGTAGGAAATGGTCTGGTTGGCAAGGCTGTCGAGGTAGGTGTCATAGTCCGTACCGGCAAAGCCGATCGTGAGACCGCCGATCTCATGGTCACCTGTTACAACAATGAGCGTTTCGTCTGCGTGCTCCTTGGCAAAGTCGATGGCGACCTGTACCGCATCGGCCAGTGCCAGCGTATCGGTCACAGTCGCGCCAGCGTCGTTGGCATGGCAGCCCCAGTCGATCTTGCCGCCCTCGCACATCATGAAGAAGCCCGTGTCGTTGTCAAGGACTTCAATACCCTTTGCGACATAGTCAGCCAGCGCTCATTCGCCGTCCTGCCGATCCATTTCGTAGTCCATGGCATCGGAGTCTGCCAGATGCTCGTCGATCAGGATGACCTTTTCATCCGCGGCGGTGACGGCCTCGGCGTCGGCCTGCGTGTAGGTGACCTTGTAGCCCGCCTGTTCCGCCAGATCATAGAGGCTGGTCTTGTCCTTGTCGGGGGTGGTAACCTTCTTGAGACCACCGCCGGCAAAGTATTCAAAGCCGGACTTTACAAGTTCTTCGCCGATTTCATAATAGTTGTTGCGGCTGGCCTGATGGGCGTAGAGCGCGGCAGGCGTCGCGTGGTTGAGGTTGACGGAGCTGATGATGCCGACCTTCCAGCCCTTCTGGCTGTGGAGCTTTTCCGCGATCGTCTCATAGGGCGTGGAGCCGGTGATGTCCACGTTGATCATGCCGGAGTAGGTCTTGTAGCCGGTGGTGATGGAGGTTGCCGTGGAGGCGGAGTCCGGGGCGAAGCTGCACGAATCGTAGGTCACGGCAGAACCGGCAACGTCGAAATTCATAAAGTTCAGCGCCTCGGGGCCATCGAGCACCGCGCCCGCGCGGTCATCGTAGCTGTTGCTGGGAAGCGCCTGTGCATAATCGCCGTCTGCCAGTGTGCTGAGGTAATCAGACGCAGCCTGGAACTGCGGATAGCTCATGCCGTCGCCGATGAACAAGAATACGTACTTGGGAGCCTTTGCAGCATTCTCCTGCGGCGCGGCTGTTTCCTGCTTCGTTTCCGTTACAGCTGGCTGCGCTGCCGGTTCCTCCGTCTTTGCCGGAACTGCGGAACAGGCCGCCATAGATAGTGCCAGTACGGCGCTCAACACACCGCTGATGATCTTTTTTTGCATTCATTGGAATCTCCTCTCTTGCGTTCTGCAATGTTTGATGGATTTATCTACAAGCGTGATTTTAGACGCCGCACGTAAAAAGCTCCGCCCCTATTTTGTAAAATTTACGAAAAACTCGCACAGGCCGGATGCAGCAGCATCCTGCGCCTGTGCGAGTCTCTGCACATATGCGGCGGAACCGGCGCGCGGCAAACGGTGCGCACGGTGTCATATGGTTGGCTTGGGAGGAAGCCTCCCAAGCCCGACTATTTTATCGTGATCTCCAGCACCTCGCCGGTCTTGTCGTTGAGGACGATGGTGACGGTCTGCGTGCAGGTCATAACGCCGTCGTCCGCTACGGCTCTTGCTTTCGATTTGGACAGGCCGCGGATGGTCTCCAAATCCTTGTCATAGCCTTCCAGCATATCTTCTTCCAACGTGTAAACGGCTACTGTGTAGGTCGTCTCACTGGAGAGGAATTTCTTGTAGGCGCTCTCGACGATGGTGACCGTGTTTTCCGGATCCACATTTTCCGTGTCTGCAAGGACCTGCGTCATCTGGGTGTTCTTCGCATATCGCTCCTCGGCGGAATACTTTGCAGAAAGGGACGTTGTTTTATAGTAGTAGCTCAGATAGCCGAAGACGCACCCCACACCGATGACAAAGAGGATCACCAGCGTGACGATCTGCTTCTTTGTAAACCGCAGTGTGTTTTTTGCGTCGCTGCCGGTATAGGTGAGCCCCAGACGGGCGGTGATCGGCAGCATGACGGAGAGGAACAGCGTCAGCAGGAAGCTCTCAATGGGGAACATCAGGATGTTCTTCACCACGCTGGGCAGCGTCATCAGAAGGGTATACTGCTTACCGCCCATGTAGAGTGCATAGTACCACATCATGATGGGGGTCTGGAGGACAACGTTGATGAGCAGGCTGATGGTAAAGCGGCTCAGCATGATCCGCGTGGTGGTCACCTTGGCCCGGTACAGGAACAGGGCAAAGACCATGGAGCCGCCGATCTCTGTCAGGATGAAGGGCAGAAAGTACACGCCGTCCGGCCGGATCAGATAGCCGAAGACATCGGTCACGGCTGCGCAGATCGCCGCCATGACCGGGCCAAAGACCATCGCGCCCAGCGCGTTGACGAAGAAGGCCGTGTTGATCCGCAGCACCGGCGTGATGGGGATGGAGACCTGCTTCATGACCAGCCGCAGGGCGATCATCAGCGCAGCGAACACCAGCATGTGGGTGTCACGAAGCTCTGCGGCAGCGTCACGCCAATAGGCCTTGGAAAACGGATGGGGATAGAGTGTGTTGGTTCTTTGTTTGTTGGGCATAAAAATAACCTCCTTTTGATGCAGCGGTGACGAAACCAATGACTCGGCAAAAAAAGCCCCGGCGGAATCAAACCACCGGGGAGTTCAGAATGCCGAGTAGACCGAAAGGCGATGCGTCACCCAACGGAGTATCGTTGCTACATAAAAGAAGGAGATCCTTCTATTACGGCGCAGCGGGTGCGGAAATCCCATCGCGGACGCAGGTCCTTCGTCTGTCACACAACTCCCCATTTTGACAGCACTTCACGCGGGAGATCCTACTCTGTTCACGAACCAGTATACACATATTGTTTCCAAAAGTAAAGGGCAATTTTTCCGTTTTCAGCAGCGTAAAGTTCCGCCGCAGTGCAAAGTGCTCTGCATCCGGCATGTGCAGAATTTGTGTCAGGCCCGGCAGAAGGCGACCTGGAACACGGTGCCGCTTTCCGGGGCGCCGGATGCGGAGATCTCCCCGCCCGGCTTCTCTGCCATCTCCTTTGTGACGGCAAGGCCGAGGCCGAAGCCGGGCGGCAGCACTCCGCCGGAAAAGCCGGACGGCGCGCCTGTGCAGGCGGGCAGCGGCGATGCAGCCGGTGAAAGCAGGAACGGTGCTCGCCAATAAAATTCCATTCGCGCGGCCGCAATATTGTTTTTGGCTTTTCACGCCGCCCGAAACGCTGAAATCCTGCAAACACGGTTTACACTTCCGAAGAAAACCGGTATACTGGTATGCAAGCCACAATGGTTCTAGAAATTAAACTCTGTCAACGCGCATTGGAGGGCCATACCATGCCGAAACCAAAATGGAACCTGAACACCATTTACATATCCGAGCGCCTTCAGGAGAGCCTGCGTCCCATCTCCCGCTGCGCGATGACCACGGTGGTCGCGCCCATGGGCTATGGAAAGACCACGGCGGTGAACTGGTATCTCGGTGAGCGCGCCAAGGCAGAGACGCTGCACATCATCCGCATCAGCGTGTATTCCGCCAACCTTGCGATCTTCTGGAAAAGCACGCAGGAGGCCTTTGCCCGCGCAGGCTTCCCCTTCCTGCGGGAATACCCCTGCCCCACGGACGCCGCGGGCGGCGGGCTGCTGGTGGACGATCTCTGCCACGCGCTGGCGGGAGAAACATCCTGCTACATCTTCATTGATGATTTTCATCTGCTGACGGACAGACGCGCCTCGCTGTTTCTTTGTATGCTCGCAAACCGGCTGCCCGCAAACGTGCATCTGATCGTTGCAAGCCGCGACCGCTTTCTGCCTGCCGCAGAGGCGGTGCGGCTGGGCGCCAGAGTATATCAGATCGGCACAGAGCAGCTCCGCCTCAACCATACGGAGCTTGCCGTCTATGCCCATCGCTGCGGCACGGAGCTTTCCGATGCGCAGGTCGAAAGTCTCCTCTATTCCAGCGAGGGCTGGTTCTCCGCCGTATATCTGAATCTGCGCACGCTCTCCGAGCGCGGCGTGCTGCCCAGCCGCCATTCCGACATCTATGCCACCTTCACCGCTGCCATGATCGATCCGCTGCCGGAAAAGCAGCGGGAGTTTTTGGCGGTCATGGGCCTTGCCGACGAGTTTACCGTCGAAATGGCACAGGCTGTCACTGGCGACGCGGACGCGGAGCAGCTTCTTTCCATGCTGACCGAGCAGAACGCCTTTGTCACACGCCTGCCGGATGGCATGTCCTATCGCTTCCACCACATGATGAAGGCGTGCGCCGAGCGCAGCTTCCTGACGATGGCGCAGGAGACGCAGAGGCTCTATTGGGAACGCTTTGGCTTCTGGTATGAGCAGCACCGGCAGTATCTCCACGCCATCGCCGCCTATCAAAAAAGTGAGAATTACGACGCGCTGCTGCGCGTCATCCGCAGCGATGCGGGCATCCTGCTGGCGTCTCTGAAGCCCGAGGTTGTGCTGGACGCACTGGACAAATGCCCCGCCGAAACGCTGAAGGCCTATCCCTTTGCCATTCTGGTGCTGATGCGCCGGATGTTCACATGGCGGCAGATTCCGAAAATGCTGGAGCTGAAGGCGCTGCTGCTGACAGCCATCGAGGAGCACCCGGAGCTGTCCGCAGAGGAGCGCGGCAATCTGCTGGGCGAATGCGACCTCATTTTGAGCTTTCTCTGCTACAACGACATCCGCGCCATGAGCCGCCTGCACCGCAGCGCCAGCGCGCAGATGTCCCGCCCCGCCATCAGCATCCAGTCGAGCGGCGGCTGGACCTTCGGCTCACCGTCCGTTCTGATGATGTTCCACCGTGCACCGGGAGCGATGGAAAGCGAGCTTGCGGAGATGGACGAGTGCATGCCCCATTATTACAAGGTCACGAATCACCATGGGCAGGGTGCAGAGACCATCATGCGCGCCGAGGCGCTGTTCTGTCAGGGGCGCTTCACGGATGCCCACATTGAACTGGAGCGGGCCTATGCACAAGTGAAGGACAATGGACAGATCAACATGGCGCTGTGCTGCGATTTTCTGTCGCGGCGGCTCTCGCTGTATACCGATGTGGAGCAGCGGTACACCTTTGAGGAGCGGTACGCGGAGCTGCTGCACTATCATGACGCCTCGTGGATCAACCTCTGGAGCGCCGCCAGCGCCTACTACCATGCCCTGCGGGGCGAAACGGACAAAATCCCGGAGATTTTCTCCCAGCACCGCCTCTCCGACATCAATATGCTCGCGCCGGGCAAGCCCATGATGGAGATGATCGAAAATCAGGTGTATCTTGCTCAGGGCGCTTATGCCAAGGTCATCGGACACAGCGCGCAGCTTTTGGCTGTGTGCGAGGCCATGCACTATGCACTGGTGGCCCTGCACATCCGCATCCAGACGGCGGCAGCCTATGCGCAGCTGGGAAAGAGCGAGGAAGCCTGCACATGGCTGAGACAAGCCCTTTCTGACGCCGCACCGGACGGACTTGTAATGCCGTTTGTGGAAAACTACGATTTCCTGAAGCCCCTGCTGGCGCAGGAACGGAAAACTGACCTGATTGTGAAGATCACCGCGCTTGGCGAAGGGGCAGGGGCGCGAAACGCGGCGAGCGCTCACCCGGCGGCCTTTGACGTGCTGACGCTGCGGGAATTTGAGATCGTGGAGCTGATAGCGCAGCGGCTTTCCAATCGCGAGATTGCGGAAAAGCTCTACCTCTCCGAGGGGAGCGTCAAGCAGTATGTGAACCAGATCTATTCCAAGCTTCATATGGAGGGCGATACCCGAACCAAGCGGAAGCGGCTTGCCGAGCTATTCGGACAAAAGACCTAACCTTTGGTTAATGGTTATCCCATACGATCCACCGTACAATATTTGTACGGTGGATTTTTATTTTTGCGGAAAGGAGGGCGTGCACTTGAACCGAAGGTATCTCACAGCCGTCACACCGCTGCCCGACCATGTTTTGCAGGTGGATTTTGTGTCCGGCAGCCGGCTTTTGCTGGACATGAAGCCGTATCTGGACAAGATCCGGTTTCGTCCGCTTGCGGATTCACGGGTGTGGAACAGCGCTGTGACCAACGGCATCTTTGTCCGTTTCGGCGATGTGGAGCTGAGCCACGATGAGATCTTGTCCATGGCGGAACAGGAATGCTAACATAGAAAAGAACAGGAGGAGTCATCTGTATGAAGAAAAAACAAGTCATTTGGCGGCGGAGCATCAGTGTCTTTTTGGCCCTGCTGCTGTGCCTGACCCTGCTGCCCGCAGCGGCGCTGGCGGCGAATACTACAACACCCCGCATCACCGCCATCGGCGGAGAGGACGGCCTGAGCATCAGTACAAACGATCATGGCAGCGGCTGGAGCTATGACGCCGGGAGCAAAACCTTGACACTGGACGGCTACAACGGCGGTAGGATCGAGGTGGTGGGGAACAAAAGCCAGAACTTCACCCTGAAGCTGGTGGGCAATAATACAATCAAAAACAGCGGCTCCGGCTACGGCCTGACAGTAACCTCCGAGGACACTTCTTATCCTGATAAGCCAGATAACTACATGAATTTTACCATTACAGGCGAATCAGGTGCGCGCTTAGATGTCAACGGCATTGACATTGTCAAAAGGGTCAATTTCATCATCGGCGGCAGCACCAATGTTGTGTCGGAGACAACCGCAGAAAACGTCTGTGCGCTGAAGGGCGGCGGCGATGGCAACTGCTCCGTTACCATTCAAGGCAACACAAACGTGACCCTGCGGAGCGGGGTCGAGCAAACGCAGAACACCTTTACAACGAACAGCACCGGCAGTGCCAATATCTTCAATACCAGCTTCATAGGCTCAACCCCTTTCTTTTAATTATATTGTACAAGGGTATCTGCCATAACGCAATGATGTCAACCCTTATGTAAAAGCCGCAGCCGAAACTGCGACTTCCCAACAAGTTGTCGGATTACTGGATTGAGGACAGGCGAACAAGAACTTCTCTCATGTCCGTCCAGATCTCCTCCAGCCGTTTTTGCAAATCCTCAATGTCAGCACGATAGATGCTGCCTGTTTCGTTCGCTCGCTTTGCGTACTGGTTCAGGTTGTTGGAGCAGATTCGCAGGAGCGAAACCAGGGCTTTCACATCCTGCAAATCCAGTCTGATACAGTAACCATCCAGAGCCATTTTCCGCAGATAGGCTCCCATGCTGCGGATGCCAAGCTCGTCCATCTTCTCATGGATTCGCTCGACCTCCTCCTTGGATGCAAGGAAATGAACATCCTGATCTCGCTTTGCCATTACAACACCTCCTCACGGGTTTCAGAGTATTTTGCAGGCGGGATATGCTCCGCTTTGGATTTCAGATCAGCCAACACAGAAGGACGCTCTGACTCGCTTCTTTCGTCACGATTTTCCACAGAGTCCTCCATATTCAGGGCTGCATCCAGTTCTGCCAGTCGCTGACTTTTGGCTGTCAGCTCTGCTTCCTGCGGGAACGGTTTTCCAACCTCCGCCTTGGCTGCTTCCTGCTGATTGTAGAGATTATTCAACTGCTCATTGGCTCGTTCTAAGCGCTCAAGGATGCCTGCAAGGGCATTGTCCAGTCGGGTGATATTTCCTCGTGCGTCCGTTCCAAGGGCTACTCTGTGGCTCACAGCGCCCTTCAGGGTCACATCGAACTCGTTCCGGAAACTGTCAAACGAAAGCTCCATCTGAAAGCCACGGTAACTGCCAAGAGGAACCGGATCGGCACTTTTCGTGTCCTTACAAGCCGCAAGGAGGATTTCACCGGCATCTGCCTTTTCGGTGTAGGCTTTGCCCATGATTTCCATGCCGCAAAAGCCATCGGCAATCTGCGGGTGTGCTTCCACGGTTTTAATATCAGCTTCAAAGCCATGAATATAGCCTGTCTGCTTTTCAATCTCAGCCGGGAAGTATTTCAGAAGCTTATCTTCCATACGGTACTGCTGGCTCTGGTGGTCAGCTTTCAGCACCTTCAGCCTTGCCACATCAATGTCCAAGTCCATCTTTTCCTTGATAAGCGGATTGCCGGCACACAGCGCCTTGATCTCCGCATAGGACAGCGCCTGCTCATCCACATCGTCACAGGAGCGAACCGGTGATTTGGAGGTCATAATCTGAGAAATAAACTTCTGCTTGTTTTCCAAGGTCTGATACAGGTAGGCATCGAAGGTTCCCTCGGTCACATACTGATACACCTGAACCTCTTTGTTCCGGTTGCCCTGACGGATGATACGACCGTTTCTCTGGGTCATATCAGACGGACGCCAACCCACATCCAAGTGGTGAACTGCCACCAATTTGTCCTGGACGTTGGTTCCTGCACCCATCTTTTGCGTACTGCCAAGAAGCACTCGCACCTGCCCGGTACGAACCTTGGCAAAGAGGTCTTTTTTCTTTGCCTCGGTATCTGCATCATGGATAAAGGCAACTTCTTCCGCAGGCACACCGTTTGCAATCAGCTTGGTTTTGACATCATCATAGCTGTCTCTTATACACATCTCCGAGCCCACGA
>ERZ1027125.234-NODE-234-length-27652-cov-7.248360_pt1 | contig 27652 bp, 20 predicted proteins | sample MGYA00519249_ERZ1027125 | MGnify/ENA primary metagenome ERZ1027125 (study PRJEB26926, sample SAMN06164580) | human gut metagenome | biome: ENVO:00009003; feature: ENVO:2100002; material: ENVO:00002003 | host: Homo sapiens | place: USA | collected 2012 ... | reverse complement strand
CGCGTAAGATCGTCGGCAGCGTCAGATGTGTATAAGAGACAGCTTTATATGTGCAATAATTGATGACTAAGATCCGGAGGAACGAATGAGACGTTTTGAATTGATTGCTCCCTGCCATTTCGGTATGGAATCAGTATTAAAAAGAGAGATCACAGATCTGGGATATGATATTACAGAAGTGGCGGATGGTCGTGTCACCTTTTTCGGAGATGAGGAGGCTTTGTGCAGAGCAAATATTTTTCTGCGGACGGCAGAAAGAATCCTTATCAAAATCGGAAGTTTTCATGCGGAGACTTTTGAAGAACTGTTTCAGGGCACGAAAAATCTTCCCTGGGAAGAATACATTCCGAAGGACGGCAAATTCTGGGTGGCCAAGGCAGCTAGTGTAAAGTCCAAATTGTTCAGCCCCTCGGATATTCAGTCTATTATGAAAAAAGCAATGGTGGAGCGGCTGAAGGCCCAGTATGAGATCAGCTGGTTCCCTGAAGATGGAGAAAATTTCCCTGTCCGGGTATTCCTGATGAAGGATGAAGTGACCGTGGGACTGGACAGCACCGGAGAGTCCTTACATAAGAGAGGATATCGTAAGCTGACGGCAAAAGCCCCCATTGCGGAGAATCTGGCTGCTGCACTGATCGAACTGACTCCCTGGAATGCGGGCAGGATCCTGGTGGATCCCTTCTGCGGAAGCGGCACCTTCCCTATTGAGGCAGCCATGATGGCAGCCAATATGGCACCCGGCAGGAACCGCAGCTTTACGGCGGAAGAATGGCCCCATATCATAGGGAAAAAGGTGTGGTATGATGCCATGGACGAAGCGGAAGAGATGATCGATCTGTCGGTGGAGACAGATATTCAGGGCTATGATATTGACGAGGATATGGTGAAGATCGCCAGAGAAAATGCACGGATGGCGGGTGTGGACAAGCTGATCCATTTCCAGCGTCGTGGTGTGGAAGATCTTCATCACCCGAAGAAATACGGCTTTATTATCACCAATCCTCCCTATGGAGAGCGTTTGCAGGATAAGAGCCAGATGCCGCAGTTGTACCGTACCATCGGAGAACGATTCCGGGAACTGGATTCCTGGAGTATGTATCTGATCACTGCCTATGAGCAGGCAGAGAAGGATATCGGCAGGAAGGCGGACAAGAACCGCAAGATCTACAACGGAATGATGAAGACTTATTATTATCAGTTTCTGGGACCGAAGCCTCCGAAGAGAAGAGACGTTTAGAAGAAATGAAAAATTTACTGCAGATCAGGGATCAACAACAGAATAGACGCATTACATTGATCCTCTGGCTCCTGCTGGGAAGTATGTCTATGGGCATCATGCTCTGGACGGCAGCGCATAAGACGGTGGTGATCTCCGCGTTAAGTCAGGAACAGGGCGGTCTGGTCACAGAGAATCAGGCGGAACGGTCCCATGAAATGCAGCTGGACATGGCGGAAGACAGGAAGGCAGAACGGGAGATCTGTATACCATTGGAGACCGGTACGAAAGCGGAAAATGTAGTGGTGGAAAATCATTACATGGAAAGGGAACTCTGGATCTATGTGCAGAACGGCAGAAAATCTTTTTACCGGGAACATCAGCTTACCGGAGATTTCAGCCTGGTGGGAAACGGCATCTGTGAAGCACAGAACGAGGGCGTATTGCTCAGATTGTCCATGAAGGAGATCCTGGAGTATCACAGTACTCTGGAAGAGGGAACTCTGAAGATCGATTTTGTCAATCCCAGAGAATCTTACGACCGGATCGTAGTGCTGGATCCCGTGGGAGGCGGAAGGGACAGAGGCGTTGCCGATTCCGGATGTGAGGAGAAGAACATCGCTCTGGAGGTGGCAAGACAGACGGCACAGCTGTTGGAAGGAAGCATGGTAAAAATATATCTTACCCGTACAGAAGATACAGAGGTCGCACAGGAAGTAAGGCGTAGCTTCGCTGACTGGGTGGATGCAGATCTGTACCTGGAGATCGGACTGTCAGCAGATGATGCACAGGAGAGTACCTACGGCATCCGGGCAGAATACAATGATGAGTATTATCTGCCGGATTTCGGAAATGTACAATGGGCCGACTGCGTGACCAGACAAGTGACGGTGGCTTCCAGCAACCGGGCCATTGGATTGTTCCCGGCGGAGGAAGATGACATTCTGTGGCAGCTGAAGATTCCGGCAGCCAGAATTTCTCTCGGATATGTGACCAACAGCAGCGAGAGACAGCTGCTGGAACAGGAAAGCTATCAAAAAAAGCTGGCGGAAGGTATTGCAGAAGCTATTTCCGAGGTTTATACTAATACGCAATGATGACTATATAAGAACACAAATGCGGCAAGGAGTTAATATGCAGGGAAGAATCGTATTCGCGACCGGCAATGCCGGAAAAATCAAAGAAATCCGCATGATCATGGAGGATACCGGTCTGGAAGTCGTATCCATGAAAGATGCGGGCATTAAAGCAGATATTGAAGAAAACGGTAAGACCTACGAAGAGAATGCACTGATCAAGGCCCGTGCGGTGGCTGCTTTTACGAAAGATATCGTGATGGCGGATGACTCCGGACTGGAGATCGATGCCCTGAATAAGGAACCTGGAATCTATTCTGCCAGATATCTGGGAGAGGATACGCCGTATTCCATAAAAAATGCAAATCTGATCCAGAGACTGGAGGGAGTGCCGGAGGAAAAGCGTACTGCCAGATTCGTCTGTGCCATTGCAGCAGTGCTCCCGGACGGCAGAGAACTTACCACAAGAGCTACCATCGAAGGGCGGATCGGATATGAAGAGAAGGGGACCAACGGATTCGGTTACGATCCTATTTTTTACGTACCGGAATTCGGCAAGACTACGGCGGAGTTGACAGAAGAAGAGAAGAACCAGGTCAGTCACAGAGGTAAGGCATTGGAGCTGATGAAAGAGGAACTGAAGAAATATGAAGATACTGATCGTAAGTGATACCCATAAAAAGAATGAGAATTATTTCAAAGTACTGGAGATGCACCACCCGGACATGGTGATCCACTGCGGAGATGCGGAGGGCAGTGAGTATGCACTTTCTTCTGCGGCAGAATGCCCGGTTTATATCGTTCTGGGCAACAATGACTTTTTCTCGGATCTCCCCAGAGAGATCACACTGGATATCGGATCCTACAAAGTATGGGTGACCCACGGACACAATTATTATGTATCCATGGGAAATGAGACTATCAAAAAAGAGGCCATTGACCGGGGCGTTGATATCGTGCTATACGGACATACCCATCGGCCGGTGATCGATATTGATGATGACATCATTGCCGTGAACCCGGGAAGTCTGTCCTATCCGAGACAGGAGGGACGCCAGCCTTCCTATGCGATCATGGAGATTGACAGAAGGGGAAAGGTGCATTTTACGATTGCTTATCTTCGCCAGTAATGCTTCAAACTTCTCTCTTGACAGATAGAAAATTTCTGGGTTATAATAACATCTGCGTTGCGGAAATCCGCGATAACGCAGCTTCGGGGTGTGGCTCAGCTTGGCTAGAGCACCTGGTTTGGGACCAGGGGGTCGCAGGTTCGAATCCTGTCACCCCGACGTGTAACTTGGATTTTGTATTTATTTTTCAAAAAATTAGCACAAAACTGTTGACAAATGATGTCGGATAAGTTACAATATGCTTCGTCGGTTCGCTGATGTAGCTAACAGACAGATATGTGTTCGTAGCTCAGCTGGATAGAGCAACGGCCTTCTAAGCCGTGGGTCGGGGGTTCGAATCCCTTCAGGCACGCTGTGGTGGGTATAGCGCAGTTGGTTAGCGCGCCAGATTGTGGCTCTGGAGGCCCAGGGTTCGAATCCCTGTATCCACCCTTCGCCTTTGGGCTATCGCCAAGCGGTAAGGCACAGCACTTTGACTGCTGCATTCGCTGGTTCGAATCCAGCTAGCCCTGTTTTATTATGGGGTATTAGCTCAGTCGGTAGAGCACTTGACTTTTAATCAAGTTGTCGGGGGTTCGAATCCCCCATGCCTCACTAGGTGTTGTGATATCCTGATTTGGGGATTCGAACCCCCTGGTCGAGATCCCCCATGCCTCACTAGGTTCTTTTATACAGCATCCTCACATTTTGAAAACCCCTTTCGGGGCTTTTTTTATTCCATTTTTATAGAAGAAAGGAAATACTATGCAGACGAAAGAAAACAAGATGGGCGTCATGCCCATAGACAAATTACTGATCTCCATGTCACTGCCCATGATGATCTCCATGCTGGTACAGGCACTGTACAATATTGTGGACAGTATTTTCGTGTCCAGGATCAACGAATATGCCCTACGTGCTGTATCTCTGGCATTCCCCATCCAGAGTCTGATGATCGCTGTGGCGGTGGGAACAGCGGTAGGTATCAATGCCTTCTTGTCCAGAACCCTGGGAGAAAAGGATTTTGAGAAAGCCAATATTATTGCCAGAAACGGTATTTTTATCGCCATTGCCAGCTATATAGGCTTTGCGGTGATCGGTGCACTGATCAGCAGACCGTTTTTTTCCAGCCAGACGGAAGTTATGGAGGTGCGGGAATACGGTGTGACCTATCTGACGATCTGTTGTGTGGCGGGAATGGGTATTTTTCTGCAGACGACTTTTGAGAGGCTGTTACAGGCTACCGGTAAGACCATATATACGATGATTACCCAGTCAACCGGCGCGATCATCAATATCATTCTGGACCCGATCCTGATCTTTGGGTATTTCGGTATGCCCCGCATGGGAATCGCCGGTGCTGCAGTGGCTACCGTGTTTGGACAGATCGTTGCCGCATCCATGGCATTATGGTTTAATCTGAAATTCAATAAGGAACTGGATATTTCCATGAAAGGATTCCATCCCAACGGTCATCTGATCGGACAGATTTATAAGGTGGGAGCCCCTTCCATCGTGGTACAGGCTATCGGTTCCCTGATGACCTATGGAATGAACCTGATCCTGGCGGCATTCGGTTCCGCCCAGACAGTGTTCGGCATTTACTTTAAGCTGCAGAGCTTTGTGTTTATGCCGGTGTTTGGACTGAATAACGGCATGGTGCCTATCATTGCCTACAATTATGGCGCAAGGCATAAGGACCGGGTTATTAGGACGATTAAGCATAGTGTGGCTTACGGTGTGGGTATCATGTGCGTGGGACTGATTGTAATGCACATCTTCCCGGCACAGCTCATGCGTATGTTTGATGCGGAGGAAAGCCTGATCGCCATCGGTGTTCCGGCGCTGGAGACCATTTCCCTAAGCTTTGTGTTTGCTGGCTTCTGTATCGTGGTGGGAAGCGTATTCCAGGCACTGGGTAACGGCGTCTACAGTATGATCGTGTCCGTGGCCAGACAGATGTGCGTGCTGCTTCCGGTGGCAAAGCTTTTGTCCTTAAGCGGTGAAGTGACATTGATCTGGTGGGCCTTTCCCATCGCGGAACTGGCCAGCCTGCTCTTAAGTACCTATTTCCTCGTAAGGATCTATAAAAAGATCATATGCCACATTGGAGAACCGGTAACGACAAGAGAGATTACAGAATAAAATAGAAACAGATGTGGCGGGGATGCTTGACAAGCAAAAGGAAGGAAGAGTATAATTATTCAAGGTCCTTTGGCAGAGAGCATTCCCGTTTGTCAAGGTTTTAAACTAATCGTCAGATATGGCAGTTAGTAAGCGGATATGGCGGAAGTGGCAGACGCGATAGATTTAGGTTCTATTGTCAACAGACGTGCAGGTTCAAGTCCTGTTATCCGCATTGCGTAATTATGGAAGCATAGCTCAGCCGGGATGAGCGTTCGCCTCACACGCGAAAGGTCAGGGGTTCGAGCCCCCTTGCTTCCACTCGAAATAACTATTCAGAGCTCATGACAAGGACTGAATAGTTATTTTTTTAATCAGAGAGCATCGGATAAGTAATGTACGAAAGCACAGAAATATAAAGGAATACAAAAGCTATGAAGAAAAATGTAAGAAAACAGGGAATTCTGCTGCCGATATCCAGTATTCCCTCGGCATATGGTATCGGAACTTTCGGTAAGGAAAGTTACCGTTTTGTGGACTTCCTGGAAAAATCAGGCAACCATCTCTGGCAGATCCTGCCGTTAGGCCCTACCGGCTACGGCGATTCTCCGTACCAGTCCTTTTCCACCTTTGCGGGGAACCCCTACTATATTGACCTGGAGCTTCTGATCGAAGACGGCTATCTGACAAAAGAGATCTGTGACAGCTATGATTTCGGAGACAATGAGCATTATGTGGACTATGAGAAGATTTATCTGTCCCGTTTTAAAGTCCTGAAAATTGCGTTTGACAATGCCAGGGAACAGGGCCTTACAGAGACCGGAGACTATCAGAAATTCCTTACGGAAAATGCGTACTGGCTGGATGACTACGCTCTGTATATGGCGGTGAAAAATGCTTTTGGCGGTGTCTGCTTTATGGAATGGGACGAGGACATCCGTCTAAGAAAAGCAGCGGCACTTCGCAAATACCGTAAGAAGCTGGCGGAAGAAATCGCATTTTATTGCTTCCAACAGTACCTGTTTGCAAAACAGTGGAAAGAACTGAAAGCCTATGCCAATAAGAAAGGCATTGAGATCGTAGGGGATATTCCCATCTATGTGGCATTTGACAGTGCCGATACCTGGGCAAACCCGAAGCTGTTCCAGCTGGATAAGGAAGGCCGGCCCATCGGAGTGGCGGGATGTCCACCCGATTGTTTCTCCGAGACCGGACAGTTATGGGGCAATCCGCTCTACGACTGGAGTTATCATAAGAAGACCGGTTATGCGTGGTGGATGCAGCGGATCGCCTATTGCTATCAGCTGTATGATGTGCTTCGTATTGATCATTTCCGCGGCTTTGATGAATACTGGTTCGTTCCTTACGGAGACCCGACGGCGGAGAACGGCCATTGGGAAAAAGGCCCCGGTTACGAATTATTCGATGTCATGAAGAAGAAACTGGGCAGGAAGAAAGTGATCGCGGAAGATCTGGGATTTCTGACTCCCAGCGTGATCCGGTTGGTGAAGAAGACCGGGTATCCCGGAATGAAGATTCTTCAGTTTGCTTTTGATGCTGGAAATGACAGTGAATATCTGCCGCACAATTATGACAAGAACTGTGTGGTCTATACCGGAACCCACGATAACGATACTACGGTGGGGTTCTTACAGAATATGCCGGAGAAAGACAAGAAATTTGCAAAGAAATATCTGGGACATAAGAATGACAAGAAGCTTTGCTTTGAGATCATCCGGGCAGCATTGTCCAGCTGTGCGGATACCGCAATCATTCCCATGCAGGATTATCTGGAGCTGGACAGCAGCGCCAGGATCAACACGCCCTCCACTCTGGGATACAACTGGAAATGGCGTATGGATAAGAATGCACTGGATCCAAAGCTGGCGAAGAAGATTTATAAAATGGCAAAATTATATGCAAGAGTATAAAAATACGGAAGGCGATAAGCCTTCCGTATTTTAGTCCCGGGGAATAGCATTTTTTAGTGGACTATCTGTATATTTTTGGACATTTTTGCACGAATGTGGAAAATAGCATTTTTATATGGTATCTTTAACAGTAGATTGGGCGGAATTCTGTCAGGGATTCCGGTTTGGGAGAGATACATATGCGTCATAAGGCTGAAAAAATGGGCAGAAACAGAGGCCAGGGGATCATTATAGGGTTTCTGGTGTTTGTCATTGCAGTCATTTCGATATGCACAATTATTTTTCGTTCCTATGTGCGGGAGTTTCATAAAGTAACAGAAAAGGAAAAATATGACCAGTATTATGTGATGATCACGGAGGATCGGAAGCCGGACTTCTGGCAGTCGGTATACCGCGGAGCCTATGAGCGGGGGCAGGCGGAAAATGTATATGTGGACCTGCTGGGGGAGCACTTGTCTCAGGAATATTCCAGATCCGACCTTATGCGGATCGCCATGACATCCGGTGTGGACGGTATTCTGGTGGAATCCGATGAAAGTGACGAGATGTCGGAGCTGATTGATGAGGCGGTAGACCGTGGAATTCCGGTAGTTACCCTGTATGGAGACAATACCCACAGTGCCAGATGCAGCTTTGTGGGTGTGGGAAGTTATAATCTGGGAAGAGAGTATGGAAGACAGGTGCTGAAACTGGCAGCGGCAGAGGATACAGAAGATCCGTTAAAGGTAGCGGTACTGATGAATGCTCACGCACTGAATTCTACCCAGAATATCGTGTGTTCCGGAATTCAGGATGCTCTGGAACAGGAGAAGCTTCAGGGATCGGAGATCCAGATGTCTCTGATCACGGTGGATGACACCAATACCTTCTCCGTTGAGGAGTCCATCCGGGATATTTTTATGGACCAGACCCTTCCGGATATTATCATCTGTCTGAACGAACTGAGTACGACCTGTGTCTACCAGGCTGTGGTGGATTACAACTGTGTGGGAGAGATCGCCATTCTCGGATATTATGACACGGATACTATATTAAAGGCCATCGAACGCAATGTCATCACAGCAACGATCTCCATTGACACGGAACAGATGGGGGCATTTTGTGTGGATGCGTTGCAGGAATATTACAATTACGGTTATACGAGCCAGTATTTTACGGCAGATGTTACCGTGATCGATCAGAGCAACGTGGAAGAGTATTTAGGCAAACAGGAAGAGGCAGAGTGAGGCGGGGTATGACAAAGAAATTTCGGCAGCTGTCTCTTCAGGCGAAGATGAGCAGCATTTTTATTCTGGTAAATCTGGTGGTGTTTGCGGTGACGGTAATTCTGATCCTTGGCATCAACAGCATGTCCTCTGAAATCGATATGGTCTATCAGGGGAATCTGCGGCTGAATGAACTGTCGGATGCCCTGACGGCAGTACAGGACAGCATGACAGAGTATCTGGATTCCAAGACCAGTGATTCCCTGGAGGAATTCTATCGCAGTGAACAGATTTATGCCCAGATGGTACAGGGGTTGAGTGATGACGTGACGGAAGCCACCTTTCGACGGATGGAGCGTAGCATCCGGCATATGTCTGAGGAGTATCTGGATCTGGTGGGGCAGACCATCGAAGCCAAGAGAGGACGAAACGTGGAAAAATACAGGGTGCGCTATGAAAATGCCACCCAGATGTATGAGTACATAAATACTTATATATATAGTCTGAATAACGAACAGTTCCGCAGTAATTCCGAGAACTACAGCCGCCTGTCAGTGGCATTCCGCAGCTTTGAACTGTTCAGTGTCATTACCCTGACGATCGTGGCAGTGATCAGCGTGGCCATTGTGGTAAAACTGACGGGAGAAATCATCAGTCCGTTGAAGAGGCTCACGGTAATGGCCAATGAAGTGGCGGGTGAAAATTTTGATACGGAACTTCTGCCGGTGCAGTCGGAGGATGAGATCGGCGTGGTAACCGGAGCGTTCAACCAGATGGTTATCAGTATCAGACAATATCTGGAGAGACTGCGGCAGAGTATGGAGATCCAGCGTTCACTGATGGAGAAGGAACTTCTGATGGAATCCCATCTGAAGGATGCGCAGCTGAAATATCTGCAGGCGCAGATCAATCCCCATTTTCTGTTCAACACCCTCAATGCCGGAGCTCAGCTGGCGATGATGGAGGGGGCGGACCGAACCTATGATTATATACAGAATGTGGCGGATTTCTTCCGCTATAATGTGAAAAAGGGCAATGATATCGTCACGCTCCGGGAGGAACTGGAGTTGATCGATCATTATATTTATATCCTGAATGTCCGCTTTTCCGGAGATATTCATTATGAAAAGGAGATTTCGGAGGATCTGTTGGATTGTGCCGTGCCCAGCATGATCCTGCAGCCCATTGTGGAAAATTGTGTAAATCACGGTATCCGGGAGATGAGTGGAGAAGGACGGATCTGGCTGAAGGTGTATCACGGGGAAGAAGATACGCTGGTCATCAGTATCCGGGACAACGGCATCGGTATGGATGCGGAGATCATAGAGAAGCTGAGAAATGGAACCTACCATGAGGAGCGGCAGAGCTCCGGTTCCAACGGTATCGCCATGGGAAATGTCATAGCAAGACTGAAGCTGTTCACCCAGAACGAAGATGTCATGACGATCCGCAGTGATGGCAGGAACCAGGGCACGGAAGTGATCCTGTATCTTCCGGTAAAGGAGAGAGAAAAAGCAGATGTATAAGATCATGTTGGCAGATGATGAAGGAATCGTGATCGATTCCCTGAAGTTCATTATTGAGAAAGAATTTAAGGATATCTGTGAAGTGCAGTATGCCAAAACCGGAAGGAGTGTCATCGAACTGGCGGAGAGCTTTCGACCGGACATTGCAGTCATGGATATCCAGATGCCGGGGATCAACGGCATCGATGCCATGAAAGAGATCCGCAGGACCAATAATCACACGGTGTTTATTGTGATGTCGGCCTATGATAAATTCGACTATGCCAAGGAAGCAATCAAGCTGGGAGTTATGGAGTATATCACCAAACCCATGGAGAAGACCAGGATCGTGAACGCTCTTCGCAAGGCCATGGAAAATATCGATGCCGAGCGTCTGAAGCGGAAAAATGAGCTGTTGATCAAGGAAAAGCTGGAGACAGTGGTTCCCATTATTGAAAGTGGACTGATCCACAATATTCTCTTGCAGGAGCATTTCAGGGAGGATATCGAGAATTACCGTTCCATTCTGGGGATTACGCGGCAGTATGCTTATATGATCGCGGTGGTCAGCGGTGACGAGCAGCAGGGCAATCATATGACGAACGCAGTGGGCAGCAGTGTCCGGATGCAGAAGCATTATCAGGAGGTAAGGGATTGTCTGAAGGAACACTTTGACTGTATCGTGGGAACGGTGATGGCCAATAAGCTGGCGGTGCTGGTTCCTTACGAAAAAGAAATAATGGATTACAACGAACGTATTGAACTGATCGAGAAAGCTAGGGAACTGGTGCGCTACATGCGCAAGCGTACGGATATCAGCTTCCGTATCGGCATCGGAGGACCGAAGGATTTTCTCATGGCATCAGAGTCCTATACCGAGGCGCTGAATGCACTGGTGGCATCCACGGGCAGTGTGGCTCATGTGGATGATCTGCCGATCCGCTGCGAATTTGCCGGAAACTATCCGGTGAAACTGGAGAAGAAGCTGTTTGCGGAGATTGAGGACGGAGACATCGATAATGCTTCGGCAACGGCAGCGGCATTTTTTGACTGGATGACGGACATCGGATCGGATTTGATGAACATGCGCCTGAAGATCCTGGAATTTGTGCTGTGGTCGGAACACATTGCCTATGAGAAAGGCGGTATGACTTATCAATTGAACTCCCGGGCGGATTATCTGCCGCAGGTCATGGAGATGGCAGAGCCATCGGCCATGAAGACCTGGTTCCTGGAAAAGGTAAAAGAGTCTTGCCGCAATGTTTTGAACAAGAGAGAAGAGAAGTCCGGCAGTATCATTGAAATGGCCAAAAATTACATTAAGAATAATTACCACAAAGACATTTCCCTGGATGATGTATCCAGAGAGGTCAATATCAGCCCGTATTATTTCAGCAAGCTTTTCAAGGAAACCACGGGAGAGAATTTCATCGAATATCTGACGAATCTGCGAATGGATAAGGCAAAGGAACTGTTGGAGACCACGGAGTGCTCCATGAAGGAGATCTGCGTCAGAACGGGATATTCAGATCCGAATTATTTCAGCCGCAGCTTTAAAAAGAACGTGGGGGTCACTCCGACGGTCTATAAGGAGAATCGGGGAAAAATATATGAACAGGGCAGTGTGTAAAATGAAAAAAATGTGGAAATATGCAGCGGTTGTGCTTGTCTGTGTGCTGACACTCGGCGCCTGCGGTAATCTGGACAGCAGTAAAACGTCCGGGGATGCCGCACAGGACCGGAAGATCCAGATCGGCATGAGCTTCGATTCTTTTGTCATCGAGAGGTGGCAGACAGACCGGGATATCTTCGTATCTACAGCCAAGGAACTGGGGGCGGAGGTCAATGTACAGAATGCCAACGGGGATCTGGAACAGCAGAAGAAACAGATCAATTATTTCATTGATAAGGGAATGGACGTTATTGTCATCATCTGCATTGATTCCGAGGGGCTGGCAGAGCAGGTGCAAAAGGCGAAGGAAGCAGGGATTAAAGTCATCGCCTACGACCGAATGATCATGGATTCGGATATTGATCTGTATATCACTTTCGACAACGAGCGCGTCGGCACCATGATGGGAGAAGCACTGGTGGATAACGGGCTGTCTGGTGGAAAAGTGCTGATGCTGGGAGGTTCTGCGGTGGACAGCAACGTGGCTATGGTAGAGAAAGGATTCCGGAAGGTGATGGAGGATCATCAGGTGACAATCCTGGATTCCATGCATGCGGACGGATGGAAAGCGGAGCTCGCAGCGGCCTATGTCTATGACCATATGGATGTTGTCTCGGAAGCGGATGCCATCATGTGTGGCAACGATGATCTGGCCAGTAAGGTGGTGCATGCCCTGAAGGAAAAGAGGATGGCGGGAGACATCATGGTCGTTGGGCAGGATGCCGATCTGGAAGCCTGTCAGCGGATCGTAGAAGGAACACAGGTCATGACGGTTTATAAGCCAGTGGAGAAGCTGGCCCAGAAGGCTGCGGAATGTGCCGTGCTTCTGGCAGAAGGAAAGGAGCTTCCAGAAGAGACTGTGACGATAGAAAGCGGAAACTATCAGGTGCCCTATATCGGACTGGAACCCATCAGCGTGGATAAGACCAATATCAATGATGTGATCATAGGCAGTGGATTCCATCTGAAGGAAGATGTCTATCTGAATGTCCCTGCCGAAATGCCCTGACGGGATCGTGAATGCAGAAAACTAGGAACAGGAAAAAATTGGTAAGATAGCTGTGCTTGCAGACAAAATATTGCTAGCACAGCTTATTTTTGCCTTCCGGACAGCACAGAAAAGTGCAGAAGGTCATAAAATCATGCTATTTGATCTATGGTATTCTCTACTTGTCAACAAAAACAAACCAAACAAGGGAGGTTACTTTTTATGAGGAAGAAATTATTAAGCACACTTCTTGCAACAGCCATGGCTGTTACAATGCTTGCAGGATGTGGATCCAATGGGGGACAGCAGGCAACCACACCGGCAACGGACAATAAGACGGAGACTTCCGCAGAAGCAAAGACGGAGACTTCCGCAGAAGCAAAGACAGAGACTTCTGGTGCAACAGGCGGCGGTAAGGTCGGTGTAGCAATGCCCACCAAGGATCTGCAGAGATGGAATCAGGATGGTAGCAACATGCAGGCTCAGCTGGAGGCAGCAGGCTATGATGTAGATCTGCAGTACGCATCTAACGATATTCCCACACAGGTATCCCAGATCGAGAATATGATCAACTCCGGCTGCGAACTTCTGGTTATCGCATCCATCGACGGTGACTCTCTTGGAACCGTTCTGGAGCAGGCAAAGGAAAAAGACATTCCGGTTATCGCATATGACCGTTTGATCATGAACTCCGATGCAGTTACTTATTACGCAACCTTCGATAACTACATGGTAGGTACGAAACAGGGTGAATACATCAGAGATCAGTTGGATCTGGACAATGCAGCAGGACCTTTCAATATCGAGCTGGTAACCGGTGATCCCGGTGACAACAACGCAAGATTCTTCTTCGGCGGTGCCATGGATGTGCTGCAGCCCTACATTGACGCAGGTAAGCTGGTAGTAAAATCCGGACAGACCGATTTCGAAACCGTTGCAACCGCTAACTGGTCTACTGAGACCGCACAGTCCAGAATGGACGCTATCATTTCCGCTAACTATGCAGACGGAACCAAGCTGGATGCCGTTCTGTGCTCCAACGACTCCACTGCACTGGGTGTAACTAACTCTCTGGAAGCTAACTACACCGGCGAGTGGCCTATCATTACCGGTCAGGACTGCGATAAGCCCAACGTTAAGAATATGATCTCCGGCAAACAGTCCATGTCCATCTTCAAGGATACCCGTACTCTGGCATCCAAGGTAGTAGAGATGGTAGACGCAGTCATGAAGGGCGGCGAAGCACCTGTCAACGATACCACAACCTATGACAATGGTACCGGTGTCATTCCTTCTTACCTGTGCGAGCCCGTATTCGCTGATGCAAGCAACTACAAAGAGCTGCTCATCGATTCCGGTTACTACACAGAAGCAGATTTACAGTAATTTTATAAAATAATATGGATCCTGCGGGATCCTTACGGCAGGCGGGCGCTTCCCGCCTGCTGTATTCATGGGAAAGCAAAATAGAACGGTTTGATTAGATAATGTGGAAATAAGACTTGGGAGGAATACCATTGGCAAAAATCTTATTGGAAATGAAAAATATAACCAAAACATTCCCCGGTGTAAAAGCACTTGACAATGTAAACCTGCAGGTGGAAGAGGGAGAGATCCACGCACTTGTAGGCGAAAACGGCGCAGGAAAGTCCACATTGATGAATGTATTGAGCGGTATTTATCCGTATGGGTCTTACGAAGGGGACATCATCTATGACGGTGAGGTCTGCAAATTTGATAAGATCAAGGACAGTGAGGAAAAGGGTATCGTAATCATTCATCAGGAGCTTGCACTGATTCCCTATATGACGATCGGGGAAAATATGTTTCTGGGCAATGAACGGGGACATAAGTACAAAATCAACTGGAATGAAACCAATGCCAGGGCGGCAGAACTTTTAAAGACCGTAGGCCTGAAGGAAGGCCCCCAGACATTGATAAAGGATATTGGCGTAGGAAAACAGCAGCTGGTAGAGATTGCGAAGGCACTGGCCAAGAACGCAAAACTTCTGATCCTGGATGAGCCTACTGCCTCTCTGAATGAGACGGATTCCAAGGCACTGTTGGATCTGATGCTGGAACTCAAGAAAAAGGGAATGACATCCATCATCATCTCTCATAAGCTGAATGAGATTTCTTATGTGGCAGATAAGATCACCGTCATTCGTGACGGATCTACCATCGAAACGCTTGTGAAGGGAAAAGATGATATTACCGAGAGCCGGATCATCAAAGGAATGGTAGGAAGAGAGATCGCCGACCGATTCCCGAAGAGAGAGCCGAAGATCGGAGAGGTCCTGATGGAGGTCAAAAACTGGACCGTGCATCATCCACTGTATTCTGACCGTAAGGTGGTGGATAATGTCAATCTTAATGTGAAAAAAGGTGAAGTAGTGGGAATTTCCGGCCTGATGGGTGCGGGACGAACGGAACTGGCCATGAGCCTGTTCGGCAAAAGTTATGGTTCCAACATCAGCGGCGAACTGTATATCAACGGCAAAAAAGTACAGCTGAATACTGTACAGGAAGCCATCAAAAATCATCTGGCATATGTGACGGAGGATCGAAAGGGCAACGGACTGATTCTGAGCAACCCGATCAAGATTAATACAACTCTGGCAAATCTGGATGCCATCAGCAGACATACTGTTATTGATAAAGACAAAGAGTACAATGTGGCGGTAGACTATAAGAACAAACTGAATACGAAATGTCCGACTGTGGAGCAGAATGTAGGAAACTTAAGCGGCGGTAATCAACAGAAGGTACTTTTGGCAAAATGGATGTTCACAGATCCGGATATCCTGATCCTGGATGAGCCGACGAGAGGTATTGATGTTGGTGCAAAATACGAAATCTACTGCATCATTAACCAACTGGTGGCAGAAGGAAAATCGGTTATCATGATCTCCTCGGAGCTGCCTGAGATTCTTGGCATGTGCGACCGGATCTATGTAATGAACGAAGGAAAAATAGTAGGAGAACTGGCGGGCAGTGAGGCAACACAGGAGCTTATCATGTCCAAGATATTATCAGCCGGTAAGAAAGGAGCATTGGCATGAATAAAACAAAGGGCCTCGATTTTATAAAAAGATATACCATGATCCTCGTACTGATCGTGGTTACGGCATTTTTTGCATGGAGAACCGGAGGAGCAATCCTGCTTCCCATGAATGTCAGCAGTCTGATCTCGCAGAACGCATATGTGTTTATTCTGGCAACCGGTATGCTGTTATGTATCCTGACCGGCGGTAACATCGATCTGTCCGTTGGATCTGTAGTATGTTTCGTCGGTGCCATCGGAGCGGTACTCATGGTCAACATGAAAATGAACATGTGGCTGGCTATTCTGATCATGTTTGTTATCGGTACACTGATCGGTGCTTTCCAGGGTTTCTGGATCGCTTATGTGAGAATCCCGCCTTTCATCGTGACATTGGCCGGCATGCTGGCTTTTCGAGGATTAAGCAACGTAGTCCTGCAGGGTATGACCGTATCCATTAAGGACTGCACTACATTCGTAAATCTGTTCGGTGGCGGTGCTGACTGTTATATTCCCGATTTCTTCGGTAATGGTCCCATCAATCTGACCTGTGTATTTGCCGGTGTGATCGCTGCAGTGATCTTTGCAGTGTTACAGCTGAAGAATAGAGCCGACAAGGTGAAAAAAGGATACGAAGCTCCCAGCATGGGTTCCACGATCGGCAAAATCGTAGTGATCGCTGCAGTGATCCTGGCATTCAGCTATCGTCTGGCACAGCACAAAGGTATTCCCAGCGTATTGATCTGGGTACTGATTGTTATCATGGTATACGGTTACATCACTTCCAACACTACTGTAGGACGTTATTTCTACGCAGTGGGCGGTAATGAGAAGGCCACCAAATTATCCGGTATCAATACCAACAAGGTTTATTTCCTGGCTTATATGAACATGGGATTCCTGGCAGCGTTAGCTGGTATGGTAACCATTGCACGTATGACTTCCGCACAGCCGACATACGGACAGAACTATGAAATGGATGCCATCGGTTCCTGCTTCATCGGCGGTGCTTCCGCATACGGCGGAACCGGAACTGTACCCGGAGTTATCGTAGGTGCTGTACTGATGGGTGTTATTAACCTGGGTATGTCTCTGATGGGCGTCGATCAGAATATGCAGAAGGTAGTCAAGGGTCTGGTACTTCTGGCAGCAGTTATCTTCGATGTTGTATCCAAACGTGGTGGAAAATTAATTGCCAAGAATTAATTTCTACATATCTAATCAAAAGGGCCCGGTGCATATGCGCTGCAGGCCCTTTTGATGGTATTGGGAGGAGAAGAGCATGAATAAGGGAAAAGAACGGAAGAAGCGGGAAGGAAAGCAGAAAAAAGGAGTCGGGATCGGAGTCAAGATCGTGGCACTTTTGCTGCTGCTGGCAGTTACTGCACTCAGCTGTATGGGAGTGCTGGTGCAGACGCTGCAATCGGTCATTGTAACCAACGATGAAATCGTGGCCGGTCAGGTGGCTGAACAGGAGAAAATCTCGGAGCTTTCCAGACAGTTTACTTACATTAACGGGCAGGTGTTGACCCATGTCATGACCACCAACAGTGTGACAATGGAAAATTTGTCGGATAAGATCCTGCAGGAGATCACTGATATGGAACAACAGATGACGGAGTTCGAAGGACTGCTGTCTGAGGGGGATGCCCGGAGAGAGGCGTTTGACAGTGCTTCTGCGGAACTGGCAAAATACAAAAAGACCGTGGAGAGTCTGCTGGTCACCAGTGCAGAGAATAAGACGCAGGCTTATGTGTCTGCCACATCGAATCTGCCGATGTTCAATGAACATATTGAAAGCTATATGAATCAGATGCTGGAGATCACCGGAGAGCAGATGGCACAGGCACAGGGACAGATGGAGCAGAGTGCGGCCAGAGTGCCCATGATCGTGGCGGTGGCAAGTCTGGTACTGCTTGCAGTAGTCGTGGTGATCATGCTGGGATTGCGGATCTGGGTCATCGGTCCGGTGAAATATGCTACGAGGCAGGTGGATGAACTGGTGGAAGGCATTCGCAATAACAGAGGTGACATCACCAGACGGATCCGGGTGAAATCGGGGGATGAAGTCGGCAGATTATCCATGGCCATCAATGATCTGGTAGCGCAGATGCAGACCATCATAAGGGCGATTACCGAGAGCTGCGGACATATGGAGGAAAAACAGACCGGTATTATCTCCAATGTGGAAAAGGTAAATGCCACCGCGGAGGACACCACCCAGAAGCTGGGAGTGATGGCTGGTGGCATGCAGTCTGTCACGGAGGCTATCGGAGGGGTGCAACAGGATACCGGGGTGCTGGATACCACGGTGGAGAACATGCTGGAGGTGGCACAGGATGGACGCAATTATGCGGCGGATATCAAGGATAGGGCCGGAAAAATGAAGGCAACGGCGGTGGCGAGTAAGCAGGAGGCAACCCAGGTGATGAAGGAGATCGACACGGCAATGACGGAGTCCATCGCCAACAGCAGGCAGATCCACAAGATCACGGAACTGACGGAAGAAATCCTGGGAATTGCTGGAACAACGAATCTGCTGGCACTGAATGCGTCTATCGAGGCTGCCAGAGCAGGAGAAGCAGGCCGGGGATTCGCAGTCGTGGCGGAGGAGATCCGCAAGCTCGCAGACAGCTCCAGAGAGTCAGCCAATAATATCCAGGAGATAAGTAACCGGGTAGTGGAAAGCGTGGAAGAACTTTCCGAAAATGCTACAAAACTTTTGGATTTTATGAATACCAGAGTCATGAGAGATTACGATGCTCTGGAGGATACGGGCACAAATTATCATGAGGCTGCGGATCATGTGGATGAGATGATGAATGAATTCCGACAGAAGATCGATGAACTGTTGTCGGTACTGCAGAATGTCAATAGTGCTAACTCACAGATGGAAGCAACCGTGGAGGACAGTACGGAAAAGTTGGCGGTGGTAAAGAACAACAACCGGGGATTACAGCAGGAGATGAAGGATATTTCCTATGCGGTGGATGATCTGACCGGTGCAGTGGGACAGTTGAAAGAAAGTATCCGCTGTTTTACAGTGGTATAGACAGAAAAAATAAAATGCACGGGATTCCCGATGGGGAATTACCGTGCATTTTGAATGACTGCAGTTACATTTTAGGAATTTTCCGGAGCGTGATGCAGCTCCAGAGCCAGATAGGAATTGTGGTATTCCTTGCAGTAGGTGACATCTTTGTCAAACCATGCGGGAGGGACGAAAGCCTCTGCTGCTTCTTTACTTCCAAACTCCACTTCTGCCATGATCAGAGGGGCGAAGGGGGCATCAAAAACATCCAGCTCGATGGTCAGGGAATAATCTGCCGGAGGAGTGGGAAAGCCTTCTTTGAATCCGGGATGCTCCAGAGGGATCAGATAGCGTCTTTTGGAGATCACACTGCCGTCGGCTTTTTCCCGTAGATGGTAATAGGATTCCTCGTTCAGCGGAAGATTGCTCTCATCTCTGGCCATCATGCCGCTGCCTTTGTAAGTGAGATAATATTCATCATCCTGTTTTCTGGCTCTGACCACAGGATTATAATTCAGATATACCTGCTCGATATGATGAGAAGGATAGCTTTCCAGATTGTCGGGTAAGGATTTCAGGGTAAACTTTCGCTCGATTTCCATAGTATTAATGCCTCGCTTCTGTAATTAAGACTTAAAAACACTTCTTTAGTATAACATGATTTTCCTTGAAAATACAGTGAAATCTGCAAATATCTGCCCATGGGAATTGAATTACGCTTCCAAATTGTGTATACTAATCATAACTGTGCAAAGTCAGAGTATATGACTTGCAAATGAGACAGAAAACAAAACGGAAAGCGAGGGAAAACCATGAGTAAGATAGCGATTTTTCTGGCAAATGGGTTTGAGGAAATAGAAGGTCTGACGGTAGTGGATATCTGCCGCAGATGTGGACTGACCATTGATATGGTGTCCATTACGGAAGAAAAACAGGTGATGGGATCACATAAGATTCCGGTGACTGCGGATATGACATTGTCCCAGGTGAATTTTGAGGAATATGATTGTCTGGTATTGCCCGGTGGCGGACAGGGAACGAAGAATCTGGAGGCCTGTGAGCCCCTGATGCAGCAGATCGATGCTTTTTATGCATCGGGAAAATACATTGCGGCAATCTGTGCGGCTCCCAGTATCTTCGGACACAGAGGAATCCTGAAGGGAAAGAGAGCATGCGCCTATCCCTGCTTCGAGGATCATCTGGAAGGTGCGGCTGTGACTGCAGGCCCCGTGGAAGTGGACGGTAACGTGATCACTTCCCGCGGAATGGGGACTTCCATCCCCTTCGGACTGGCGATCGCCGGTGTATTCTGTGGACAGGATAAGGCAGATGCCTGCGCCCACGCTATTGTATTTCAGCCGTAAGCAGCTGAAGAGAAAGACGAGGACAGAAAATGAAAAAAGCGTTAATTACAGGAATTACCGGACAGGACGGCTCTTATCTGGCAGAGTTCCTGCTGGAAAAAGGATATGAAGTGCATGGACTGATCCGCAGATCTTCCATCAGCAATACCGGTCGTATCGACCATCTGATCCGGGAGGACAAGATCGTTCTCCATGGCGGAGACATGACGGATTCCACCAGCCTGGTGCGCATCATCGGAGAAGTCAGACCGGATGAAATCTACAATCTGGGCGCCCAGAGCCATGTACAGGTAAGCTTTGAGGCACCGGAATATGCCGGAGATGTAGATGCACTGGGCGTGCTGCGGATTCTGGAGGCTGTGCGTATGGTGGGACTGGCCGAGACCTGCCGTATTTATCAGGCATCCACATCCGAACTCTATGGCCGAGTGGAAGAAGTGCCTCAGAATGAGAACACCCCGTTCCATCCCTACAGCCCCTATGCGGTGGCAAAACAGTACGGCTTCTGGATCGTGAAGGAATACAGAGAAGCGTATAATATGTTCGCAGTCAACGGCATTCTGTTCAACCATGAATCCGAGCGCCGGGGAGAGACTTTCGTTACCCGTAAGATCACACTGGCAGCCGGCAGAATCGCCTGCGGTATCCAGGATAAACTCTATCTGGGCAATCTGGATTCCAAGAGAGACTGGGGCTATGCGAAGGACTATGTGGAATGCATGTGGCTGATGCTGCAGCATGACAAGCCGGAGGACTTCGTTATTGCCACCGGTGTACAGCATACCGTAAGAGAATTTACCACACTGGCATTCCATTATGTGGGAATCGAACTGGAATGGCAGGGCAGCGGTATCCATGAAAAAGGAATCAACAAGGCCAACGGCAAGGTGGTGGTGGAGGTCAGCGAGGCCTTTTACCGTCCCACGGATGTGGTCAATCTGTGGGGAGATCCGACGAAGGCCCGCACGGTGCTGGGATGGAATCCCCAGAGAACCAGCTACGAGGAACTGTGCCGTCTGATGGCAGAGCACGATCTGAAGCTGGCAAAGGCTGAAGCGGTAGTGTTGAAGGAAACCGCGGAATAACAGGAGAAATAAAGAGAGGAAGTACTGTAATATCATGGAAAAAGACGCAAAAATATATGTAGCCGGCCACAAGGGTATGGTAGGAAGTGCTATTTGTAGAGCACTCCAGAGAAACGGATATACCAATATCATCACCCGCAGCCATAAGGAACTGGATCTGTGCAGACAGGATGCCGTGGAGGAATTCTTTTCCAGGGAGAAGCCGGACTATGTGTTCCTGGCCGCAGCCAAGGTGGGCGGCATCATGGCCAACAGTGAGGCACTGGCGGATTTCATGTATGAAAATATGATCCTGGAGATGAATGTGATCCATGCGGCATGGCAGAACAACTGCAAGAAGCTGATGTTTTTGGGCAGCAGCTGTATCTATCCCCGTATGGCACCGCAGCCTATGAAGGAGAGCTGCCTGTTGACTTCTGAGCTGGAGAAAACCAATGAGGCGTATGCACTGGCGAAGATCTCCGGACTGAAATACTGCGAGTTCCTGAACAGACAGTACGGAACCGACTATATCAGTGTCATGCCCACGAATCTGTACGGGCCCAACGACAATTATCATCCCACCCACAGCCATGTGCTTCCGGCGCTGATCCGCCGCTTCCATGAGGCAAAAGTATCCGGCGCGAAGGAAGTAGTCTGCTGGGGAACAGGAACCCCACTGCGGGAATTTCTCTATGTGGATGATCTGGCAGATGCCTGCGTGTATCTGATGAATACCTACAGCGGCGATGAGACAGTGAATCTGGGAACCGGCAAGGAACTGACCATCCGGGAACTGACGGAACTGGTAGCGAAGGTAGTAGGTTATACTGGGGAGATCAAATGGGATCCCAGCAAGCCGGATGGAACTCCCAGAAAGCTTCTGGATGTCAGCAAACTGGAAAGCCTGGGCTACCATTATACGACGGAGCTGGAAGAAGGTATCCGTCTGACTTATGAGGATTTCCTCAATAATCCCATGCGTGCGGAACGCTAATGGTTCCGGGCACGAACAGCGCAGGCAGACAGACGGCCCGGGAAAGGATGAAGTGAACAGAATGAATGATTTTCGGAAGACAGCACAGGAGATGCTGGAATTTATAAGAATAAGTCCTACCTGTTTTCATGCAGTGGCCAATATCGGAAGGATGCTGGAGGCAGCAGGCTTTCAGCAGTTACAGGAAAAGGAAGAATGGAAACTGGAAAAGGGCGGACGGTATTATACGGAGCGCAATGATTCTTCCGTTATTGCGTTTGCGATTCCGGAAAAGGAGGTCGGCATCAGGGGCTTTCATATGGCATCAGCCCACAGTGATTCCCCCTGCTTTAAGATCAAAGAGAAGCCGGAATTGACCGTGGAGGAACATTATCTGCGGTTAAATACTGAAAAGTACGGCGGCATGATCCTGTCCACCTGGCTGGACAGGCCGCTCTCCATTGCCGGGAGACTGGCTGTGAAGAACGGTAATGGTATCGAGGGCAGACTGGTGAATATCGACAGAGATCTCTGCGTGATCCCCAATGTGGCCATCCATATGAACCGGGAAATGAACAAGGGTGTGGAGTACAATCCCCAGGTGGATCTGCTGCCTTTGCTTGCGGACGTATCATTTGACGAATATGATACACATACTACATACGATGCACAGAACGCATCGGAGAATGCGGAGGAACAGCCGGAAACAGTAGAGAAGCCCACACTGGCAGCGCTGGCAGCAGAAGCGGCAGGCGTGGATGCTGAGACGATTCTCGGAGAAGACCTGTTCCTGTACACCAGACAGGAAGGAAAAATGATAGGAGCAAAGGGAGAATTCGTGTTGTCTCCCAGACTGGATGATCTGCAGAGCGCTTTTGCCCTGACAAAAGCTTTTACGGAGAGTACTCCGGCAGAATATATCAATCTCTGTGCAGTATTTGACAATGAAGAAGTAGGAAGCGGTACCAGACAGGGCGCCGATTCCACTTTTCTGGAAGATACTTTACAGCGGATCACAGAGGGACTGCAGGAGGGGCACAGCACCTATCTGCGCTGGGTGGCAGACAGCTTCCTGATCTCTGCGGACAATGCCCATGCGGTACATCCCAACCATCCGGAAAAAGCAGACCCTGCCAACCGCCCGTATCTAAACGGCGGAATCGTCATTAAATATCATGGTAGCCAGAAATACACCACTGACGGTATTTCGGCAGCAAAGATGAAGGATTACTGCGAACGGGCGAAGGTACCTTACCAGACTTATGCCAACCGCTCCGACATTGCGGGAGGTTCCACTCTCGGCAATATTTCCACCGCACATGTATCAGTGTCCAGCGTGGATATCGGACTGCCTCAGCTGGCCATGCATTCCGCTGTGGAGACAGCAGGTATGAAGGATACGGAATATGCGGTCCGGGCGCTGAAGGAATTCTGGGGCGAATGATTTTGGCAGCGGGAATTCTTAAAAAAGTATAAAAAGCGTGGAAGCACTTGAAAGTTCTGCACGAAAAGTGCATATTTAGGATACAGGAAAAGATACAAAAAAGATACGAAAGAAGGCTGAAGTTATGTTTGAAATGAAACCGGAATACTATATTGGAATTGACATGATCGATCAGGAGCATAAACAGTTGTTTGACTATGCCAGTGAAGCATACGAACTGCTGCAGGAAGAGTTTACACCGGACAAGTATGACAAGATTGATGCAATTCTGGAAAAACTGCGTGATTATACCGTAAAACATTTTTCAGATGAAGAAGCGTATATGGAATCCATCCAGTACAAAAAGATTTTTACCCAGAAGATTCAGCATCAGGAATTTATCAACAAACTGGATGAATTTATTGATCAGCATGAGAAAGATGAAGAAAATCAGGATGAGCAGATCATGGATATTCTGAATTACCTGACAGACTGGCTGATCAACCATATCCTTCATGTGGATGGACAGATTCCGAAGGAGGCGTAAGACCTGACTTTTCCGGAATGATTTCCCACATGGGACATAAGATGTAAGAAGCGGAAGTAATGGGGAGTGCCCATGGACCAGAAACTGGAAAACATTCTGAATCTTGCATTGGAGACCCCGGAGGAAGAACGGGAACAGACGGAAAGTCTGAATGTCGGTTACAGTGCGGAGAGCCGCAGCTGGGAGCTGATCGTAAAATATCATGGCAGTCTGGACGGACTGCGGGAACAGAATATTGTGGTGGAAGAGCTGATTGCCGGATATGCGATCCTTACGGTACCGGAGACACTGGTAGATACCGTATCGGAGACTCCGGAGATCGAGTATGTGGAGAAGCCTAAGCGGTTTTACTATCAGCAGACAGATCCGGACGGCGCATCCTGCTTTCCACCGGTGACAAGAAGAACGCCTTTTCTGAATGGAAGGGGCGTTCTTTTGGCTGTTCTGGATTCCGGGATCACCTGGGATCTGGAGGTGTTCCGCAAGGCAGATGGCAGTACGAGGATACGGTATCTATGGGATCAGACGATACCATGGGATCAGACGATTCCGGGAAAGCAGGCCGCATCACGGGAGCAGGAGACGCTGCGGAATCCGACATTGCCACAGAATCAGATAGCGCCGGAGGAAACGGGCGATACGGGATATGGGAGGACACCGGATGGATTTCCCATCGGGACTGAATATACGGAGGAGGAAATCGATGAGGCGTTGCACAGCAGTGTATTGGAGCGTTACCGCCTGATCCCCAGCAGGGACCTGACCGGCCATGGAACGGCAGTGGCCGGGATCGCCGCCGGCAGGAGTGCGGATGGCCTCTATACCGGAGCAGCTCCGGAGGCGGAACTGATCATCGTGAAACTGGGACTTCCCAGGGAGGAAGGTTTTCCCCGGACCACGGAGATCATGAGAGGCGTTACTTATGCGCTGCGGAAAGCCAGACAGTTAAATATGCCTCTTGTCATCAATTTGAGCTTCGGAAACAGCTACGGTTCCCACGATGGAAGTTCTCTGCTGGAGAGGTTCCTGGACAATGCTTCGGAGATCGGCAGGACGGTGATATGCGTGGGCAGCGGCAACGAAGGAGCCGCCAGAGGACATTTTGCCGGCAATATAACAAGGGACGGCCGCGTGGAACTGGCTGTGGGCAATTATGAGAGAAACCTGAATATACAGCTATGGAAAAATTACAGCGATGTGTTCCGGATAAGACTGCAGGCCCCGGGAGGTGAGGAAGCAGAATTGTCCACAAATATCCAGGGAGGAAAATACACGCTGGAATTGGAACAGACTAGAATACTGGTTTATCTGGGAGAGCCTCTGCCCTATGCGGTGGCACAGGAAATCTATCTGGACATGATCCCGGCAGAGGGAAGCTACATCAATGCAGGGATCTGGACAATCCGGCTGGAACCGGTAGTGACCGTGACAGGACAATATTATCTGTATCTCCCAGCGGGAAGCGGAATCGGGGAGAGTACCGGATTCTACCGTGCCACACCCCAGGTGACACTGACCATTCCGTCTACCGCAGCCAAGGTGATCACCGTGGGAGCCTATGACCAGGTCTATGATACCTATGCCGATTTCTCCGGCAGAGGCTATGCGGATAGCACAAGAACCATTGGTGTGGCTGCCGCAGGACTGACCAAGCCCGATCTAGTGGCCCCAGGTGTGAATATCCAGGCTCCGGATGTGTACGGAAGCTTTACTCCCGTGACCGGGACCTCTTTTGCGACACCCATTGTCAGCGGGGCAGCAGCCCTTTTGATGGAATGGGGCATTGTACGGGGGAATGATCCCTTCCTCTACGGCGAAAAAGTAAAAGCATATTTCAGGAAAGGAGCCAGACCACTGAGGGGGGAGACTGAATATCCCAATGACCGGGTGGGGTATGGGAAACTGTGCGTGGCGGAGAGTCTCCTGGAAAATTAGTATCATAAAGAATGAGATTGGAAACAGTTCCGGAACAAAATGCGGCAAAACAGGTTAAATAACTTCAAGAAACTTGATTGTTTTGTAACTATTGTATAGAAATGAGGAGGCAATTTGTGTAAAAAGATGCATTGAAAGCTACATCACAAGATGATACTATAAACAAGAACAATCGTTTGCGCATATTGTGACAATAAAGAGGTATGAAAATAACGGATTGCGCAAGGATGGGGAGGAAAGTGTGCCTGCAATCTGTAGGTTGCAGGTCACGGAAAGGCGTGATGAAGGTATGAACAATAATTCTGGGAATGATAAGACAATGACGATCCATGATGTGGCGAGGGAACTGGGGGTGTCTGCCAGCACAGTTTCTAGGGCGATCTCCGGAAAAGGCCGTATTGGAGCCGCTACCAGAGACCGGATTCTCGACTACATAGAAGAACATGGCTTTTATCCCAATGCGGCAGCACAGAGCCTGGCACAATCCAAGACCAATAATATCGCCATTATCCTGCCGGAGGTCAATACCCTTGTGGATATGCCTTTTTTCCATACCTGTATGTATGGCGTGGAAGAAGTGGCACAGGCCAATGATTATGATATTATCGTGGTCACGACGAACGGAAACGATACCAAACCATTGGAGCGGCTGATCCAGAACCGGAAAGTGGACGGAATGATTCTTACCAGAACTTATGAGAACGACAAATACGTTAAATTCCTGAAACAGAAGCAGATTCCCTTTGTGGCTGTGGGAAAATTCCCGGATGATGATGTGGTACAGGTAGACCATGATAATGTGGGAGCCTGTAAGGAACTGGTGACGGTTCTGTTCGCCAAAGGGATCCAGAATATTGCCTACCTGGGAAGCAATATGGATCAGATGGTAAACCGCTGCAGGTATCAGGGATATGAGGAAGCCTACCGCAAGGGAAAGCGCAAGCTGAACCAGGATCTGGTGTACACGGATTTAAGCAATAAAGCCATGGTGGAAAAGGCCGTGGAAGAGCTGAAAAAGAGCGGTGTGGAGTGCATTCTGTGTCAGGATGACTACATCTGCGATGAGGTAGTCAGAAAGCTTGCCCGCATGGGTGTACGCATCCCGGACCAGATGAAGGTGGCATCCTGTCATTACAGCCGCATTCTGGAAAATTATCCGGTTACCATAACCTCGCTGAAGTTCAATATCACAGAGTTGGGACGGAGATCCTGTCAGGTGCTGTTGGATATGATCCATGGCAAAACAGTACCTGACAAAACACTTTTGGACTATGAGATCATCCTGAAGGAGTCTACAAAAGGCTGACAAGAGTGTGAAAATCATGATCAGGAAAAACGTTTTCCTTAATTTTGCTCAGAAAAATTATAAAAAAAGCATTTTTTTTCAAAAAAAGGATGTGCTGAAAACCTGTCTCTTATACACATCTCCGAGCCCACGAGACC
>ERZ1027125.227-NODE-227-length-27879-cov-5.839994_pt1 | contig 27879 bp, 28 predicted proteins | sample MGYA00519249_ERZ1027125 | MGnify/ENA primary metagenome ERZ1027125 (study PRJEB26926, sample SAMN06164580) | human gut metagenome | biome: ENVO:00009003; feature: ENVO:2100002; material: ENVO:00002003 | host: Homo sapiens | place: USA | collected 2012 ... | reverse complement strand
ATGTGTATAAGAGACAGGTAGTAATCGTTATGCAATTTTAACTGTAGCGAAAACTGGACTTGTGTAATTGAAAAGTAACTTATGAAACTGTTCTGTAATCTATAGTGTACAAAAAACCACCCCGATCTATTAAAAATAGCTTTTTTGTGGGTTTTTCACAGTTTTTATGGATTATTTTAACAACCGTGCGTTTGTAACCTTTTTAAAACACGTTTTTTTATACGAACTACTATATCTTGTATAGGAAAATATGTTTCACGGAAACAGTTGAGTCTAACAGAATATTGAATAAATTTTCCTCCGCTTTTCACATAATACACTTGAAATATAACGTGGAATATGATATAATTAAAAAGATTGCAAAGTAATTTAAGGAGTGCTGTGAAAAAATGCGGATTTTGGGTATAGACCCCGGATATGCGATAGTCGGCTACGGTGTTATCGACTATGTATCTCAGCGTATGCGGCTTATCGACTGCGGAGCTGTGACCACGGCGGCAGATATGCCGTTCGAGCGCAGGCTGAAGGCTATATACGACGATATGAAGTGCCTTATAGATATGTACAGACCCGACGAGCTTAGCATTGAAAAGCTGTTTTTTAATACTAACCAAAAGACCGTTATCGACGTTGCGCAGGCAAGGGGAGTCACGCTGCTGCCCGCTATTGCGGCGGGTATACCTATATACGAATATACGCCGCTCCAGGTCAAAAGCTCTATAGTGGGCTACGGCAGGGCTGAGAAAAAGCAGGTACAGGAGCTTACAAAAACGATCCTGCACCTCGACAGGATAATAAAGCCCGACGATGCGGCAGACGCTGTGGCGCTTGCCGTAACTCACGCTTATTCGGTAAATACGAGAAAACTTATGAATGTGAAAAACGAGGTAAAATGATATGATATATTCCGTAAAAGGCAAGCTGACACATACCGAACAGGAGCTTGCGGTGATAGAGTGCGGCGGCGTAGGTTATGCCTGCAAAACTACATTTAATACTTTGCAGAAAATAGCCGGCGAAGAAAACGTCATGCTGTATACATATATGAGCGTAAGAGAGGACGCCGTTGAGCTTTTCGGCTTTGCGGACAGGGAGGAGCTGAAATGCTTCAAGCTGCTGATATCCGTTTCGGGAGTAGGGCCTAAGGCGGCTATTTCCATACTTTCGTGTATGAATACTCAGCAGTTTGCGCTGTGCGTAGCTACGGGAGATTCAAAGGCGCTGACTAAGGTCAAGGGCATAGGCGCGAAAACCGCGCAGAGAGTTATACTGGAGCTTAAGGACAAGCTTGCGGGAGAAACTATCTCGGTGAGAGGTCAGTCCGCCGCCGCGGTATCGGCAGTAACGGCGTCGAATATTACGGAGGCTGTCACTGCGCTGGTGGTGCTCGGATATACCGAGGGCGAGGCTATGTCGGCTCTTTCAAAGCTCGATCCGTCGCTGCCCTCAGAAGAGCTGATAAAGCAGTCGCTGAAAGGACTGGCAAGATTTTAGATTTCGGAAAAAACGTGCGGCAATGTTTTTGTCGGTCTGACGATCCGCCGCATACAATATAAATAACGGAGATTTTTGTAATGATAGAACAAAGCAGCTTTGACGTGGAAAACAGACTGGTTTCACCGATAGAGCAGCAGCCGGACACCACCGACGATTTCGAAGTGGGACTGCGTCCGAAAACTCTCGATGAATACATCGGTCAGGACAGCGTCAAGGAAAATATAAAAATATGTATAGAAGCGGCAAAGCAAAGGGGCGACGCACTCGACCATGTTCTGCTGTACGGTCCTCCCGGACTTGGAAAAACCACGCTTTCCATGATAATAGCGCACGAAATGGGCGTAAATATCCGCACTACGTCGGGTCCGGCTATCGAGAAGCCGGGCGACCTTGCCGCGCTGCTGACTAATCTCGAAAAGGGCGACGTGCTGTTTATAGACGAGATACACCGTCTGTCACGGCAGGTGGAGGAGATACTCTACCCTGCGCTGGAGGACTATGCGCTGGATATAATCATGGGTAAAGGTCCTGCGGCGCGCTCGATACGCATAGAGCTTAACAAGTTCACGCTCATAGGAGCTACCACTAGGTCGGGACAGCTGAGCGCACCGCTGCGCGACCGTTTCGGAATCATCGAGAGGCTGGAACTGTATAATCCCGACCAGCTTGCGGATATTATACAGCGTTCGGCAGTGCTGCTGGGAGTTCCGTGCGATCCCAAGGGCGCAGAGGAGCTTGCAAAGCGTTCGAGAGGAACGCCGAGAATAGCGAACCGTATGCTACGCCGCACGAGGGACTATGCTCAGGTCATGGGCGACGGAAGAATAACGGAGGAGATCGCAAGGCTTGCGCTCGACAGGCTGGAGGTCGATAAGCTGGGATTGGATAAGCTTGACCGCAGAATGCTGAAAATGATAATCACAGGCTACGGCGGCGGTCCCGTGGGACTTGACACTCTGGCTTCGGCTATCGGCGAGGAAGCCATTACCTTAGAGGACGTGTGCGAGCCGTATCTTATGCAGCTCGGATTTCTGTCAAGAACTCCGCGCGGCAGGTGCGCCACGCAGCTCGCTTACGACCATCTCGGTATTTTAAAAGACGGACAGACGCATCTTTGACTAGGTAAATCAAAAATGGAATATAAAATAATCGATATGACTGAGAAATATACCGACGGTTTTGGAATGGTGCTTTATCAGGCTTGGGAGCAGACGTACAGAGGACTTATGCCCGACAGCTTTCTTGATAAGCGCAATCCGGAAAAGCTTATTGAAAATGCAAAGCATTATCCGGACAACAAGCTTGTTGCAATATGCGACGGTAAAACCGTGGGTGCAGTATGCTATAACTCAGTTGCAAGGGATTTCGCAAGCGACGGTAATACCGGCGAGATAGTTGCGCTGTATGTTTTAAAGGAATATCAGGGATACGGAATTGGCAAGGCGTTGCTTAAAGCGGCTGCGGAAAAGCTGGACGGCAAGAGTATAACGCTTTTTGTTTTAAAAGGTAATGAAAATGCAATGGCATTTTATAAGCATATGGGTTTTGAATTTACGGGCAAGGAGATCTATCAGACCGTTGACGGCGGCGAGATATTTGAACTGGAAATGAGCAATAAGCAATAAAATTTGACTTTAAGGAGATTTTTATAATGGGACGACTTTTCGGAACTGACGGAGCGAGAGGTATCGCAATTACCGAACTGACCTGTGAAACGGCTATGAATATAGGACGTGCGGCTGCTATGGTGCTTGCAAAGGACTGCGGTCATGCGCCTAAAATAATCATTGGAAAGGACACCAGAATATCCGGCAGCGTGCTGGAGTGCGCTCTGGCGGCAGGTATCTGCTCTGTGGGAGCGAACGCTCATATATTAGGCGTAGTGCCGACGCCTGCGGTAGCTATGCTTGTTAAGAAATACAATGCCGACGCAGGAGTGATGATTTCCGCTTCGCATAATTCGGTGGAGTTTAATGGTATAAAGCTGTTTTCTTCTACTGGCTTTAAGCTTTCAGACGCTATAGAAGAGGAGATAGAGTCGCTTATTCTCGATACTCCCGAGAAAATGCAGTTAAAGGACGGCTGCGATATAGGCAGGATTGTATATGAAAGTAATGCGGCGGACGATTATGTGGATTATATAAAGTCGTCGGTAAGCGGAGATATGAGCGGGATAAAGGTTCTCATAGACTGCGCCAACGGTTCTGCCTGCGCAACGGCGAAGCAGATATTCGGCGGCATAGGCGCAGACTGCGCATTTATTAATTGCAATGCCGACGGCACTAACATAAATGAAAAGTGCGGTTCTACATACATTTCTGAGCTGCAAAAAGCCGTTAAGGAGCATGGAGCGGATATCGGTCTGGCTTTCGACGGCGACGCGGACCGCTGTCTTGCGGTGGACGAAAACGGAGAGCTTATCGACGGCGACAAGCTGCTTGCTATTTTCTCGCAGTATATGAGGTCGCAGGGTACGCTGAAAAAGGATACCTGCGTTGTCACTGTCATGACCAACATAGGATTTTTCAAGTTTGCAAAGGCTGAGGGGATAAACGCCGAAACTACGGCGGTAGGCGACCGCTATGTTCTGGAGAGGATGCTGGAGGGCGGATACAATCTCGGCGGAGAGCAGTCGGGACATATCATACTGCTCGACCTTGCAAATACGGGCGACGGAGAGCTGACGGGAGCAAAGCTTCTTGAAATAATGGCGGCTACGGGCAAAAAGGCAAGCGAGCTTGCCGCCTGCATGGAGAGCTTTCCGCAGGTGCTGGTAAACGTGAAAATCACCGCCGACAAAAAAGGAATGTGGAATAAGAACGCCGACGTCATGGCGGCTATCGGCGAAATAGAGTCAAAGCTAGGCTCGGACGGAAGGATACTCGTGCGTGAATCGGGGACGGAGCCGCTGGTGAGAGTAATGCTTGAGGGCAAGAATATCGACGAGATAACGGGATATGCGAACGAGGTTGCGGCTTTGATCGGGAAAATGTGAGATAGCTATATGTTTGAAATAATTTATATTATCATAATTATAATTCCGGTCGCAATTAGCATAGGCGGATTTTTTCTGAAATATCATATGACATCCGATATAAACGATACGATAGGATACCGAACCGAAAAGTCAATGTCGAGTAAAGAAGCATGGGTCTTTGCAAATAAAAGCTGCGGAAAGCTTTGGCTGGCAGGCGGTATTATCGCTTTTATCGTATCCGTTTCTTTGCCGTTGCTTTTTTATACTATGAACGGCGAATCGGTGGGATCATATGTTGGGATTGTTATTTTAATTCTTCAGCTCATAGCTGTGATTTTATCGATCGTCAAGGTTGAAAAACAGCTTGACCGTAATTTTGATAATAAAAAACAGCAAGGAAGTTGATACGATGTCGATTTTTTCAAAAGCCGTGTACAGGGATATAGAACTTCCGTTTATGCTCTATGAGTCGGAGGAATATAATGATTTTATAGACATAGAGGCATATGGGGATATAGACGGAGAATACAAGTATTTTTTATCAAGCTATGAGATAAGGAATACAAGGATGTATGATAGCGGCGATTTTGAACAAATGAAAGAGCTGCTGAAAAATTCGGACGGCAAAACAGTCGCAGTACGGCTAAAATATAAAAACGGCAAACTCAAAAATTTTAAATTGGATACGGAAAGTCTGGTCAAAGTTTATAACGATGAAAGATTCCGTCAGTTGGAACTGCTTAGCTGGGGTTTAAATGACGAAAGCATAGCTGTTTTGGAAAAAGACACGACAAGCAGTTGAGAGGTGTGGGTTACGGTTATGAAGATATGTATGATTCACGGACAGAACCACAAGGGTTCTACATATCACATCGGAAGAATGCTTTCAGATAAGCTCGGGGGAGAGGTTACGGAGTTTTTCCTGCCGAGAGATTTCGGCGAGTTCTGCTGCGGCTGCACTCAGTGCTTTATGAAAAGTGAGAAGCTGTGTCCGCACTATGAAAAGCTTAATCCTATAACAGAGGCTATAGACTGCGCCGATGTGCTTATCTTTACATCTCCCGTGTATGTTTACCATTGTACGGGGGCGATGAAAGCCTTTCTTGACCACTACGGCTGGAGGTGGATAGTTCACCGTCCCGAGGAGAAAATGTTCTCGAAGCAGGCGGTGGCGATCTCCACTGCGGCGGGAGCGGGTATGAAATCAACAAATAAGGATATTACAGATTCGTTTTTCTTTTGGGGCGTGGGCAAATGCTACAGCTGTGGAACGGCGGTAATGGCGACGTCGTGGAATGAAGTCAAGCCGGAGAAAAAGCGTAGGATAGAAGCCCAGATAGACACAATAGCAAGTCAGATAAAGAAAAATTACGGGAGAGTTAAGCCGTCGCTGAAAACCAAAGCGTTTTTTGAACTGAATGCAAGAGCGTTCAGAGGTATCAGCCCTACTGACAAGAAATATTGGAACGATAAGGGCTGGGCGGGAAAAGTAAGACCGTGGAAGAAACCCTGTAAAAAATAAACCGAAAAAGGATTGAAAACAATGCGTATTGCAAACAACTGGCAGGACTATAAAATATACGACACTACCGACGGCGAAAAGCTGGAGAGCTGGGGCGGTAAGATACTAGTCCGTCCCGATCCGCAGATAATATGGAAATCGCCTAAGAAATCGGATATGTGGGCGAGGGCGGACGCTGTGTATCACCGTTCGGCAAAGGGCGGCGGCGAGTGGGAGGTAAGAAAAAAGCTTCCCGAAAGCTGGAATATCTCTTACGGCGATTTAAAATTCGTTATCCGTCCCACAGGCTTTAAGCATACGGGACTTTTCCCCGAGCAGGCGGTAAACTGGGACTTCATGGCGGATAAGATACGCTCGGCACAGGGCGACGTAAGAGTGCTGAACCTTTTCGCATATACGGGAGGAGCGACTCTTGCCTGTGCAAACGCAGGAGCGTCGGTAACGCACGTCGACGCCTCAAAGGGCATGGTGTCGTGGGCGAGGGACAATGCGGCTGCGAGCGGCTTGTCCGACAGACCGATCCGTTGGCTGGTAGACGACTGCGAGAAATTTGTAAAGCGTGAGATAAAGCGCGGAAAAAAGTACGAGGGCATAGTCATGGATCCGCCGAGCTACGGCAGAGGTCCGGGCGGTGAGGTGTGGAAGCTGGAGGACTGCATATACGACCTAGTAAGCACCTGCGCACAGGTTCTCTCCGACGAGCCGCTTTTCTTCCTGCTCAACAGCTATACGACGGGACTTTCGCCGTCGGTCATGGCATATATCTTAAACGAGATAATCGTTCCGAAGTTCGGGGGAAGCGTGACCGCCGACGAGATAGGTCTGCCTGTGGAAAATTCGGGAATGGCTCTGCCCTGCGGTTCTACGGCGATATGGACAAAGTAATTTTACGAGGTGAATGAAAAGTGGGACTTGATATCAAGGATATAAAAAAGACTATAGACAAGCTGGACGATAAGATCCCGGACGAGGTGAAAAAGGAAGTCAAGAAGCTTGCGACCAAGGATAATCTTGAAAAGCTCGCCGATAAGGCGGAGGATATTTTCAAAAAGGATAAGAAAGACAAAAAGGATAAAAAATAATACTGTGAGGTATTTCTTACAGTCTGATAAGCGGGTGCGGCTATGGTTAAAATGAGATCCGGAAATATAAAGCTTATTGCAGTATGCACGTTTATTACGGCGGCAGTGATAGCTTTAGGTCTTTTAGTAAATGCCAATACTTATAAGGACGGAGTACAGCTTGCAGGTGAAACGGACCTGAGCGGAAAGCATTTTTATCATCTTAAAGAAGGCTATTACTGCGGCGGCTGTCTTGATGATCATTATATCGGTTATATTTATTTTGACGACACCATGACGGCGGAGGAAGCTATGGACGAGGCAGGTTTTCACGACCTTGGGCATATTTTCAGCGGCTGGGGCGAACCGCAGAAGGAATACTGTACCTCCGAATACGGAGAACATGCCGTTATAAAAAACGTCGAAAAATATATGCGCGGCTATATATTGACATACTATGTAATAGGTGCGGTATGAGCGCAGGTATCGGATTACGGAGGTGTTTTTATGAGTGATTACATCTATATGTACGGACAGGTTATGTCTACCTGCGCCTTCTTACTGGCTCACGACTTTCCCAAGCCTGACGGATACGGGGAGATAAAGGAAAAAAATCACCTTGTAGGCGGAGAAACAGGCACTGCCGCAGCCGTGCTGTGCAGCCTCGGCGTTCCCGTAAGACTGGGAGGAACGCATCTGGGAAGAGCGAATAAGGACATTATTCTAGAGTATTTTTCGGGTAAATGCGCAGACACGAGCGAGTTGGTTTTCGAGGACTTTGAGGGTATCATCGATTATGTTATTATCGATAAAAATACACGAACCTGCTTCGGCGAATGGGGAAAGCATTTTTCAAGAGAAATACCGTTTTATGAGCCGCCATGCGAGCAGTCGGTCGCCGACAGCGTATGCGTGGGAGCGGATCCGTACTTCGGCGACGAGATAGCAAGGCTTGCGGTGAAGCACGGAAAGCCTTATGTCACCGTAGACTGCGCATATGACAGCTTTATAAGCCGTAATTGTGAAATAAACTGCATTTCTCATCAGCATCTGGACAGCTGCTATTCCGACTTGTCCTACGAGGAGCTGTACAGGCTTTATACGGAAAACAGCGGCGGTCTTATAATTTTCACGTTGGGTGAAAAGGGCGCAATGTATGGCAGAAGAGGACAGACGCCTAAGTACTGTCCGGCATTTCAGGTCGACGCGGTATCGACGCTGGGCGCAGGAGACTGCTTTAAAGCCGGAGCGGTCTGCGGGCTTTACAAGGGTATGTCTGACGACGAGCTGGTACGTTTTGCCTGTGCGACGGCGGCTGCCGCAGTGACGAAATTCCCTATAGCTCTCTATCCTCCGACTGTTGAAGAAATCATTGAAATCATTTCAAAGAACTGAAAGGACAAGCTGCGGCAATGAATGCTATGGATAATTTTATAGAAGCAAAAAATCTTTGCTTTTCATATATCAACAATATGGAAGAACCGCCCGTGAAAACCGAGGTATTAAAGGATATTTCACTGGACATAAAAAAGGGAGAGTTTGTGGCGGTGCTGGGGCATAACGGCTCGGGGAAATCCACGCTTGCCAAATGCTTTAACGCAATAAATATCCCCGACAGCGGCTGCGTGACGGTAAACGGTATGGACACTGCGGATGCGGATAATCTGCTGCCGATAAGAGAGAGTGCGGGAATGGTTTTTCAAAATCCCGATAATCAGATAGTTGCGACTATCGTAGAGGAGGACGTGGCCTTCGCACTTGAAAACTTAGGCGTGGAGCCTGCGGAGATACGCCGCAGAGTGGACGAGGCACTAAAGACCGTAGGTATGTACGAATACAGGATGCACGCTCCCCACAAGCTTTCGGGCGGACAGAAGCAGCGTGTGGCTATAGCGGGTATAATCGCAATGCAGCCGCAGTGCATATTGCTCGACGAGCCGACGGCTATGCTCGACCCTCGGGGCCGAAAAGAGGTAATGAGTACAATAAAAATGCTCAACCGTGAATACGGAGTTACCATAGTGCTGATAACGCACTACATGGAGGAAGCGGCGCAGGCAGACAGGGTAGTTGTAATTGACGGCGGCGAGCTGCTGCTGGACGGCACTCCGAAGCAGATATTTTCTCAGGTGGACACTATGAAAAATTTGGGCCTTGATGTTCCGCAGGTGACGGAGCTGGTCTGGCGGCTGAGAAAGCAGGGCGTGGATCTGCCGCAGGACATCATAACGGAGGACGAGTGTGCGGAAGCCTTGGAAAGACTTCTGGAAAACTGTTAGGAGCAAACAATGTCAATAATAAAAACGGAAAATCTTACTTACGTCTACGGAGAGGGCACGCCGTTTCGCAAGGTAGCTCTCGACAACGTAAATCTTGATATAGAAGAGGGAGAGCTGCTGGGCGTTATCGGACATACGGGTTCGGGAAAATCAACGCTGATACAGCACTTCAACGGTCTGATAAAGCCGACCTCGGGCAGAGTTCTGGTAGACGGCGAGGACTTTATAAACGACAAGAAAAAGCTGAGAGAAACACGTTTTAAGGTCGGACTTGTGTTTCAGTACCCCGAATATCAGCTTTTTGAAGAAACGGTGTACAAGGATATCGCCTACGGACCGAAGAATATGGGTCTGTCCGAGGAGGAGATCGACAGGCGTGTGCGTGAAACGGCAAGGCTGATCGGACTGACCGAAGAGCAGCTTCAGAAATCGCCCTTTGAGCTTTCGGGCGGACAAAAACGCAGAGCGGCCATCGCAGGAGTGATGGCGATGGAGCCTAAGGTGCTTATTCTTGACGAGCCTGCTTCGGGACTTGATCCGCACGGCAGAGAGGTGATCTTCGATCTGATACAGAGATATCACGAGGAAAAGAAAAACACGGTCATGATAGTGTCGCACTCGATGGAGGATGTCGCCAGATATGCCGAGAGGATACTGGTGATGAACGAGGGAAAGGTATTCTGCTGCGATACGCCGCCGAATGTTTTTTCACGCAGCATGGAGCTGGAGAGGATAGGCTTGTCGGTGCCGCAGGTGACGAGAGTATTTAACCGTCTGAATGAAAAAGGATATGGGTTTGACGATCATATATATACGGTAAAGTATGCGGAAAAGCAGGTACTGAAAAGGCTTAAAAAGGAAAGAAAATGAAAAAGAAAAGAGTTGACGGCTTTTGTTGAAGGATATAACGCTCGGACAGTTTTTCCCGGGGAAATCGCCTATACACAGAATGGACCCCAGGGTAAAGCTGGTACTTACCATTGCGTTTATAGTAATGCTGTTTATGGCAAAGAATATGTGGGGACTGCTCATCGGTGTAGCTTTTACGCTGATAAGCTTTGCGATATCACGCATACCGCTGTCTATGATGCTGAAAGGTCTGAAGCCTGTGGTAGCTATCGTTATTTTTACGGGTGCGCTGAATATACTGTTTGTGAGGACGGGAGATCCGATTTTTGAATGGCATATACTGAAAATAACCTACGACGGCATAAATACGGCGATATTTATGGTGGTGCGTATAGTCTGCCTGATAGTAGGGTCGTCGCTGCTGACCTATACCACCTCGCCGATAGCGCTCACGGACGCTATAGAGAGGCTTATGTCGCCGCTGAAAAAAATAAAGGTTCCCGTGCATGAGCTGGCGATGATAATGACCATAGCGCTGAGATTTATCCCTACGCTCATAGAGGAAACGGATAAGATAATGAGCGCACAGAAAGCTAGAGGTTCGGAGATGGACACAGGCTCGTTTATGGATAAGGTAAAGGGCATGATACCTATATTCATACCGCTTTTTGTTTCGTCCTTCCGCCGTGCAGAGGAGCTTGCGACCGCTATGGAGTGCCGCTGCTACCGCGGAGGAGAAGGAAGAACTCGTATGAAGCAGCTTAGGACCTCTGCGGTAGACTATGCCGGCTGCGTTTATACGGCTGCGTTTATTGCGGCGGTGATCGTTATGAATATTATGTTTAAGGCAAGTATATAAGATATATGGAAAAAGAGGAGATAATTATGTCGATAATGACTGATATAAATCAGAACGAGAGAATTGAAAAAATGGAGAAGCTTCTGAACAGAGGTTCGAGCAGGCTTTTGAAAGAGCTTAACGGTCGAAGAGTAAATATAGATATCCTCGGAGAGGTCACTGTACTCGACTGCGACGGCGAATGGATAAAGTATGAGAAAACCGACCGGAAGGGAAAAACGACAGTAAAGCTTTCACGGATGGACGATATAGACGAGATAGAAATTCTGTGACACGGTAAACGATGATGAGAAATTTCAAGGTCAGGATGTCGTACAAGGGTACGGCGTATCACGGTTTTCAGCGGCAGAATAACGCTTACACCGTACAGCAGGCTGTGGAGGAAGCCTTGTCCTCCCTGCTCGGAGAGGATATCACGATCTACGGCTGTTCAAGGACCGATACAGGGGTTCACGCAAGGGAGTTTTATTTCAGCTTTGCGACGGAAAGCACCATCACCTGCAGGGGGATAGTTTTCGGTACTAATTCACGGCTGCCCGACGATATAGCTATACTTTCCTGCGAGCAGGCGGAGGAGGATTTTCATGCACGCTATCGCTGCAAGGGCAAGGAGTACGAGTATATAATACATAACAGCGAGATAAAAGATCCTTTTTATGAGGACACGGCTTACCGCTCGTGGTATCCGATAGACGAGGAGCTGCTTGACAGAGAGGCAAAGTATTTTCTGGGCACGCACGATTTCAAATCGTTTTGTTCGACCGACTGCACCAAGGAGAATACCGTCCGAACGATAAGCCGCTTTGACGTAAAGCGCGAGGGCGATCTGGTTAAGTTTTATGTGGCAGGCGACGGATTTCTGTATAATATGGTGAGGATAATGGTAGGAACTCTGCTGCACATAAACGAGGGAAAGCTGCCGCAGGGAGCGGTAAGAGAGCTGCTGGAGAGCAGGGACAGAACGCTCGCAGGGCGTACCGTGCCGCCTCAGGGGCTGTATCTGAATCATGTGTATTATTGATACTTTATATATTAAAAAGAAAGGAGAATCGACATGGACCTAAACAATAATCCGCCGAAATCAAAGGCGGTGCATACCGATCTTAATAAGGCAAGAAAAAACGAACGCTCGATAAGGCAGTTGAAACGCACGCTGGCTGTCTTGATAGTTCTGCTTGTGGGATTGGGGATATTTATAACTTATCCATACTGGCTTCCCAAGCTGGAAGGTATATTTGACAAGCCAATAGCTACGATAAAAAACGATGGAAAGACCGAGGGCGGAAATTTTCCGATAGAGCTGGAGTCCGAGGCTATAGCGGATATGTTTGCAGTGAAAAATAATCTTCTTGTTTCCGACGCTCACGAGCTGACATTTTACGATGAAAACGGCAGGGAACGCAGCAGCTTTGATCACGATTTTTCAAATCCCGTTACAAAAATAAGCGGCAAGTATGCGCTTGTTTTCGATAACGGCAGCGACGGCTTCAAGCTGTATACAAAAAGCGGAGAGGAATACTCCAAGACCGCAGAGAATACGATACTGACAGGCTCGGTGGGCGAGGACGGCACCGTAGTTATGATAACTGCAAGCGAGAAGTATGCCTCGGCTCTTGCAGCTTACGACGATGACGGAAATCTGATCTACCGTTTTAACTGCACTCAGAGAATAATGTCCGCGACGGTGAAGTCTAACGGCGGCGGATGCTATATCTGCGCATTTTCCTCAGAGGACGGGGATATATATTCGCAGGTGCACGAAGTGGATTTTGACAGCGAGGAAGAGAAATGCGTGAGTGAAAAGCTAAGCTGTATAGCGATAGAATGCGTGAGAAACAAAGCGGGTAATATCTCGGTAGTTGGAGATACTATGATGTATGTACTTAATTCCAAGGGCGAGATAGTGTCGAGTCTTGAATACCCCGACACGCTGTCATCATACAGCCTGACGGAGGACGGGGTTTCGCTTCTGCTTTCGGGCGGAACGAGAAATGTAGATACGCTGCTCGTGGCAAATTCCGATTCGCAGGCAAAGGCCGCCTATCACGAAGTTGCCGTGACGGAAAATGTTAAGTCAATGAAGATATACGACGACAGAGTGATCCTTCTGACCGCGAATCAGGTTCAGGCATATGCTTTCAGCGGTACGCTGGCCGCTACTGCAAAGACTGAAAAGGATTACGGCGGTTTTGTATATTTCGGGTCGGGGCTGTATATGCAGTCAAGGCGCAATATAGATAAGATTTTATTTGAGATGTAATTAACGATTCGGAGTGTGCCGTTAAGCTATGAATTATTTTATTGCAGTACTGTTAGATCTGCTAACAGTAATAATAGTAGCAGTACCGATAATCAGAGGCTTTGTAAAAGGCGTGAGGAGATGCGCATTTTCCCTGCTGTCGCTGGTAGTTTCGGCGGTGGTGGCGTACTGCTCCTCGGCAGCATTTGCACAGCCTGTGTATGAGCGGTTCATGCAGGAGAATATAAATAACGCCTGCCGTACCGCTGCCGAAGAATTTGATATGGTGTCGCAGATTTCCTCCCTGTTGGACGAATACGGCGTAGAGGCAGACGAGGGGAGTCTGAAAGAGGTTCTTATGTCCGCAGAGGAGCTTCCGCATTCGGTTGCCGGACTGGCTCGTGAGAGCGGTATGAGCGAGGAACGGTATGATGAGCTTGCAGAGGGCGTAAAGGTTTTCCTGAACGACAATATGCCGGCTGTGCTCGATGATATGATACCCGAGTCTGCCTCGGCGGTTTCCGACCTGCGACTGAGTGATGCGCAGATATACGATCTTGCAAGAGCCTGCGCCGAATCTCCCGAAGAGGCGGCAGAGTATGCGGAAACGACATATGCCGCACCTATATGCACATCGCTGATACGCTGTGTGCTGTTTATGCTGATATTTGCAGTAACGTCATTGATGATGCGGCTGGCATATTATATTTTCGGATTTGACTTTTCCGACAGAGCGGTTTCGGCCGGGGACAGAGCGGCAGGTCTTACGCTCGGCGTAATAGCGGCAGCCGTAGGCATGATGATACTGTGTATAGCGGTAAGCGGAGCAGAGAAAGCCTGCGGAGGTCTGTTCAGTATAGACGGTCTGCCGTCAAAGGTATTTTTACCGATTTTTAATAGGCTGTATTAAGTGCAAAGCTGCTGATCGTATAAATTTTATAGATAACTATTGCAATTTCTTCTAAAATGGTGTACAATAGTCTGTATAGATATTTAAATTAAAGAATTATTTCAGTATGATAGAGAAAAGATAAACAGGAAAGGAATGATTTGTATTAATCTGATGTGTTCAAAATGCCATAAAAGGCCGGCAGTGCTTTTTATTTCGCAGATGGGTCCGAACGGCAGTAAGGATAACGACCAGAACGGCGGCCTTGGAAGAGGTCTTTGTTTGGTTTGCGCGAGAGAAGAGGGTATACCTCAGGTAGAGCAGTATATGAAAAGCATGGGTATAACCGACGATGATATCGAGGAAATGGCTAACGCCACGAACGACCTCTTTGACGGTGAATCGTTCGAGCAGGGTGGAAGTAATACTCTTCCTGAGCTTTTCGGAAATATCATGGGCAGTATGGAGAAAATGTTCGGACAGGGCGGTTCTCCGTTCGGCTCGGCGGCAAGCTCCGAAGCAGCCGGTACCGCCGATGATAAAAACGGCAGGAAAAAGTCGCGTTCTAAGGAAAAGGCTAAGGATGAGAAGCCCAAGCTCAAATATTTAAGCACATACTGTACCGATCTGTCTGAAAAGGCGGCTTCGGGTAATATGGATAACATTGTCGGCAGAGAGAGGGAGATAGATCGTGTGATCCAGATACTTTCACGCCGACAGAAGAATAATCCCTGCCTGATTGGCGAGCCGGGAGTTGGTAAAACTGCGATAGCGGAGGGCATAGCACAGCGTATAAATTCGGGAAACGTGCCTTTCAGACTGCACGATAAGAGGGTTTTCCTGCTTGATATGGCGGCTCTTGTAGCAGGCACGCAGTTCAGAGGACAATTTGAGAGCAGGTGCAAGGGTCTTATAGACGAGGTGAAAAAGCTCGGAAATGTGATTCTTTTCATCGACGAGATACACTCCATAGTCGGTACGGGAGATTCGGAAGGCAGCATGAGCGCCGCCAATATACTGAAGCCTGCGCTTTCAAGAGGAGAGATCCAGGTGATCGGAGCTACCACCTTCGGTGAATACAGAAAGTACATCGAAAAGGACGCCGCTCTAGAAAGACGTTTCCAGCCTGTTACCGTAAATGAACCTACCATTGCAGACGCAGTTCAGATGCTTGACGGAATAAAGAAATATTATGAACGTCACCATAAGATAACCGTGAGCGACAGTATTTCCAAGCTTTGCGTAATACTTGCCGAGAGATATATCACAGACCGCTATCTGCCCGATAAGGCGATAGATCTGCTCGACGAGGCCTGCGCCTACGCCTCTACACGCTGCAAGGCTCTGGAGGAGTACGAGAAACTGGCTATAGAGTACGACAGAGCAAAGGAAGAGCTGGAGCTTGCCGAGGATGCAGAAGAGGGCGAGCCTGATTATGAGAAGATAGCCGAGCTGAAAATGAATCGTATGAAGCTGGAAACTAAGCTTGAGGAGCTTAAGCCGCAGGCGGACGCCGCTCAGGTAACGGAGGCTGACCTAGCTCATGTTATAGAGATATGGACGGGTATACCGGCAAGCAAGATAGAGGAGAGCGAGTACGACAAAATAAGAAGTCTGCCCGAGGCGCTTTCCGCCAGGGTGATAGGACAGGACAGCGCAGTGACTGCGGTCAGCAACGCCGTGCGCCGCAGCAGGGTGCGGCTTTCCAAGAGGATAAGGCCTGCCTCGTTTATTTTCGTAGGACCTACGGGAGTAGGAAAAACCGAGCTTGTAAAGGTGCTTGGCGAAACGCTGTTTGATGAAAACGAGCCGCTTATAAGGGTAGATATGTCCGAATATATGGAAAAGCATTCAGTGAGCAAGCTTATAGGCTCTCCTCCGGGTTACGTCGGCTTTGACGAGGCGGGACAGCTGACGGAAAAGGTTCGCCGCCGACCGTACAGCGTGGTGCTGTTTGACGAGATAGAAAAGGCGCACCCTGACGTTATGAATATCCTGCTGCAAATACTTGACGAGGGACAGCTTCACGATGCGCAGGGCAGGCTGGTTTCGTTCAGAAATACCGTTATCGTTATGACCTCAAACGCAGGCTCTACCGATAAGGATACGGGTGTGGGCTTTAATAAGACCGCCGCCGAGGTGTCTAAGGAAAAGGCTATGAAGGCTCTGAGCGAATTTTTAAGACCTGAATTTCTGGGACGTGTGGATGAGGTAGTGGTATTCGATCCGCTTACCGAAGAGGATTATGCTAAGATAGCGGCGCTTATGCTCGGAGAGATGAAGGAGCCGCTTGAGGAAAAGGGTATTTCCATAGCGTATAAGGACGAGGCTCTTAAACTTATCGCCAAAAAAGCGTACGGACATAAGCTGGGAGGAAGAGATATCCGCCGAGTCATCCGCGAGGAGGTCGAGGATAAGCTTTCGGAAATAATAATTGAAAAGGGCGAGCAGAATATACGGATAGTCTGCATAGACTCCGATGGAGATAATATAGTTATAAAAGCTGAATAAATTAACATTAGGGAGCGCAGCGGAGATATCACTGCGCTCCCGTGTATCTATGAAGCTGCGTATTCAAATTATCAATTATGTAAATTTTTCAGCAGCGTCATAATGATAAATAGTTCAAAATTCCGAATATTTTTCAATATGTCACTTTTGACAAAAGGAGCTATTGACATATGTGCAATTTAGACATATAATTATATCATAGAACTATATCTGTATTAGATATTTTAAATCAATTCACGTTTTGTTGATGAAATCATAGGCAAAATGTGATATGATAGATAAGGATGTTTTCTGCAGTATTTCACGTTTTGACAGAGAACAAAAACAGTATGATGGGAAAACAGGAGGTAAAGATTTATGGCAAAGGCAGCTCAGACTGCAAAGCCGGCGGCGGCTTCTAAGTCTAAAACGATTTCAAAGGAAGAGCTTAAAGAAAAATTCGTGGCGGTTCTGCACGACGATTTTCAGACTACTCCCGATGAAGCGTCCGATCAGCAGGTGTATGAAGCGCTGACGAAGATCGTAGTTGGGATCTTAAAGGCAAAGCGTCGTCATTTTACAGTTAAGAACAGATCAGAGGGCAAGAAGAAGGTTTATTATCTTTCTATGGAGTTCCTTATGGGACGCAGCCTGAAAACCAGCATCTACAACCTTGAAATGGCTGACGAAACAGTCGCTATGCTCAAGGATTTCGGTATTTCGATAAACGGTATATACGAGATGGAGCCTGACGCAGGTCTTGGCAACGGCGGTCTGGGCAGACTTGCCGCCTGCTACCTCGACGCTCTGGCGGCTGACGGCTACCATGCTACAGGCTATTCTATCCTCTATGAGTACGGTATTTTTAAGCAGAAGCTGGAGGAAGGCTGGCAAACAGAGCTTCCCGACAACTGGCTGCCCGGCGGTTCCGCACTGCTCGTACCTGTACCAAGCGCAGCTATAGAGGTACGCTTCGACGGCAACCTTAAGGAGTACTGGGACGATAAGTACCACTGCGTAGAGCTTGAGAACTACACCTCCGTTATGGCTGTTCCTTACGATATGTTTGTGTCCGGCTACGGCAGCGAGGCTGTTTCTAAGCTGCGTCTGTGGAAGGCCGAGGTTCCGTCCTTCGATATGGCAATGTTCAATAAGGGCGATTATTCAAAGGCTTTGGGCAGAAACATTATGTCGCAGGCTATCACTAAGGTACTTTATCCTAACGATAACCATGCTGAGGGCAAGTCGCTCCGTCTGCGTCAGCAGTACTTTATGGTGGCGGCTTCGGTAGGCGATATCGTAAATACTCATATGGGCGTTTACGGCACTCTTGACAACCTTGCGGATAAGGTGGCCATCCATATCAACGACACTCACCCGACTCTCGCTATCCCTGAGCTTATGAGAATACTGCTCGACGACTGCGGCTATGACTGGGACAAGGCATGGGATATCTGTACCAAGACCTTTGCGTACACAAATCATACGGTAATGCCCGAAGCGCTGGAGAAGTGGGACTGCAATCTGCTCAAGAGCGTTACTCCGAGAATTTTCTCCATTATCGTAGAGATAAACGAGAGATACTGCAAGAAGCTCTGGGATATGTATCATGATGAGGCTAAGGTTACTCATATGTCCATCATTGAAAATAATATGGTCAAGATGGCTACTCTCTGCGTTCACGCAAGCCACCATGTAAACGGCGTTGCCAAGATACATTCCGAGATCATAAAGAGAGAGACCTTTAAGGACGAGTACGCATATACTCCCGAAAAGTTCACCAACGTAACAAACGGTATAGCATACAGAAGATGGCTGTATCAGTCTAACGAGGGTCTTACCAAGCTTCTTAAGTCCACAATAGGCGACGGATTCCTGAAGGACGCCTCCGAGCTTTCAAAGTTCAAGGCTTTCTCCGACGATAATCAGGTTCTTGAGCAGCTTATCAAGATCAAAAACGATAACAAGAAGAAATTCGCTAAGTATGTAAAGAACCAGTACGGAGTAGTTCTGAATACAGATTCTATCTTTGACGTACAGGTAAAGCGTTTGCACGAGTACAAGCGTCAGCAGCTCAATGCGCTGAATATCATCGCAGAGTACAACTACCTCAAGGCTAATCCCGACGCGCCTTTCGTACCTAAGACCTATATTTTCGCTTCCAAGGCTGCTCCCGGCTATTATATGGCTAAGCAGATAATCAAGCTTATCTGGAACATTTCGGAGGAGCTGAAAAAGGATAAGAAGCTTAATGAGAAGCTCAATGTAGTATTCATGGAGGACTACTGCGTATCCCTTTCGGAGATACTCATGCCTGCGGCAGATATTTCCGAGCAGATCTCTCTCGCAGGCACCGAGGCTTCGGGTACGGGCAACATGAAGCTTATGATAAACGGCGCTATTACTCTCGGCACTCTTGACGGCGCAAACGTTGAGATACACGAGCAGGTAGGCGACGAGAATATACTTCTCTTCGGTATGAACGTAGACGAAGTGAACGCTGCTAAGCCGAATTACTGCGCTATGAACGTATACAACTCAAACCCCGTTCTCAAGGGAGCGGTAGATATGCTTGTATCGGGTATAAACGGCGAGCAGTTCCATGAGATCGCAAATTCGCTCAAGAATGTGGACACCTACATGGCGTTTGCCGACTTCGCTTCCTATCAGGATGCTCAGAGAAGAGCAAGCGAGAGCTACAGCGACAGAACCAAGTGGGCTAAGATGAGCCTTGCAAACATTGCGGGAGCAGGAATCTTCTCCGCCGACAGATCGGTTGACGAATACGCAAGATATATCTGGAATCTTACTAAGTAATTAAACAATATAAATAATTGTGACGGTACGAATTATTGGTTCATACCGTCACTTTTTTATATTCACGCCGAACTTTGTTCGGTCGTGAATATAAAAAAACGGGCGAACAAAGTTCGCCCCTACAGAAGATATTACCGCATATAAAATTGTAATAACCGGATTTGTAACAAAGTAAAAATATCACTTAACAAAAGTTTGGGAGTTGTTCACGTAAGGGAACAACTCAGGTGCAGGCTATCAAAAGTAAAAGCCAATACAAAAGTCCGAGCCTGCACGGTCTGCACGGTCTGCACGGTTTGTGCGGAAATTTTCAAAATGGTCTTGACTTTAGTCGGGAAAAGTAATATAATATAATATGGTACGTTGTAACCTCGTATATGGCGGTTACGGCATGATCTATTTATATTTATACATGGAGGTATTGGAAAGATGGCTAGAGTTTATAATTTTAGCGCAGGCCCCGCAGTTCTTCCTGAGGAAGTGCTGAAAGAGGCGGCAGAAGAAATGTTTGATTATAAGGGTACAGGAATGTCCGTTATGGAGATGAGCCACCGCTCAAAGGCTTTTGACGATATCATCAAAGAGGCCGAGCAGGATATCCGCGACCTTATGAATATACCTGACAATTACAAGGTGCTGTTTTTGCAGGGCGGAGCTTCACAGCAGTTTGCGGCAGTACCTATGAACCTCATGAAGAATAAGAAAGCCGCTTATATCGTTACAGGTCAGTGGGCTAAGAAGGCTTATCAGGAGGCTAAGCTGTACGGCGAGGCTGTAGAGGTAGCTTCCAGCGCAGACAAGACTTTCTCATATATACCCGACTGCTCGGACCTCGATATCCCGGAGGACGCGGACTATGTATATATATGCGAGAACAACACTATCTACGGCACAAAGTTCAAGGAGCTGCCGAACACAAAGGGCAAGATCCTCGTTTCCGATGTTTCGTCCTGCTTCCTCTCCGAGCCTGTGGATGTGACAAAATACGGAGTTATCTACGGCGGCGTTCAGAAGAATATCGGACCTGCCGGAGTGGTCATCTCTATAATAAGAGAGGATCTTATCACCGACGACGTGCTTGAGGGTACTCCCACCATGCTTAAGTGGAAGACTCAGGCAGACGCCGACAGCCTTTACAATACCCCTCCCTGCTACGGAATCTACATCTGCGGTAAGGTGTTCAAGTGGATAAAGAAGATGGGCGGCCTTGAAGCTATGAAAGCTCACAACGAGAAAAAGGCTAAGATACTTTACGACTTCCTCGACGAGAGCAAGCTCTTCAAGGGTACCGTAGAGCCTAAGGATCGTTCGCTCATGAACGTGCCTTTTGTGACCGGCGACGCAGAGCTTGATAAGAAGTTCGTTGCTGAGGCTAAGGCGGCGGGATTTGAGAATCTCAAGGGTCACAGAACGGTAGGCGGTATGAGAGCCTCCATCTACAACGCTATGCCTATCGAGGGCGTTGAAAAGCTTGTAGAGTTCATGAAGAAGTTCGAGGCTGAAAACGCATAAGACAACGCCGGACAAGTACCGCTGTATAAATTTTGTTTATGCTGCGGCTTTGTGCGGTATTGCCTGATAATAATTCTGAAAGAGGTAATCGACAATGTACAATATTTTGACTTTGAATAAAATTGCGGCTTGCGGTACAGATATTTTCGACAGAAATAACTATGCCGTAGGCGATAACATTCAGAACCCCAACGCTATCATGGTCCGTTCGGCTAAGATGCACGATATGGAGTTCGGCTCTGATCTGCTTGCCATCGCAAGAGCCGGCGCAGGCGTAAACAACATTCCTGTTGACAAGTGCGCCGAGCAGGGTATAGTTGTTTTCAATACCCCCGGAGCTAATTCGAATGCGGTCAAGGAGCTTGCTATCTGCGCGCTTCTTCTCGCTTCGAGAAAGATAACCGAGGCGGCTGCATGGGCGGCTTCGCTCAAGGGAACTCCCGACGCTCCGAAGACGGTAGAGGGCGGCAAGGCTAAGTTTGCCGGTCCCGAAATATTGGGCAAGACCCTCGGTATAATCGGTCTGGGCGCTATCGGCGGCAAGATCGCAAATGCTGCGGTAGGTCTGGGAATGAAGGTAGTAGGCTACGACCCCTATCTTTCTGTAAACGCCGCGCTGCACCTTGATCCTTCGGTATGCGTAGTTACCGATATCAACGATATTTATAAGATGTCCGATTATATTTCTATCCATGTTCCCTACACTCCCGATACCAAGAACACTATCGACGAGGCTCAGATAGAGATGATGAAGGATGGAGTTCGTCTTATCAATCTTGCCAGAGGAGAGCTTATCAACAGCGAGGCTGTAGTAAAGGCTATCAAGACCGGCAAGGTCGCTAAGTACGTTACGGACTTTGCCGACGATATTGTACTCGGCGAAGAGAACGTAATCGTACTGCCGCACCTCGGCGCTTCCACTCCCGAATCGGAGGACAACTGTGCGGTAATGGCGGCTCACGAGCTTATCGACTTTATCGAGAGGGGAACGATAAAGAACAGCGTAAACTACCCTAATGCGGAGCTTGCAAAGACAGGCGATGCGCTGGTTTGCGTAATGCACAAGAACATTCCCGAGCTTATCTCCAAGATCACGGGAGCCTGCGCGTCTACGGGAGCGAACATTGAGAATCTGGTAAACAAGTCCAAGAAGGACTATGCTTACACAATGCTCGACGTAACGGGCGATGTAAATGTCGGCGCTATCGAGGAGATCGACGGCGTTATAAAGGTAAGAGTTCTTTGATTTTTATTATTAAGAGGAAGCGTAATGGAGTCGATTTTTGCCGTTCTTCTGACTGTAGCGATACCTATGGCTGTCGTTCAGTTACTGTATAAGATTATTGACCGAAAGGGAAGGCTCACGCTGAAGCTGGCGGAGAAAGCGCCTTTTCTGAAAAATCACAGATACATTGTGCAGATAGGCGGAACGGTCGGGTTCATACTTGTTTTCGGCATAGTCTCGTGGATATGCGGGCTTGACAGCAGAATATACTTCTCTGTAAGCGGAGCGGCAACGGGACTCATAAACGGGATGTCCGTCGCTATTATGTCTTCGGACTAAAGGGATTATATATATATTTACGCCTGCACTCTGTTCGTTGGAGTGCAGGTCGCTTTTTTGATGTAAAAACACCCTTGTTCAGCCAAAGTGAACAAGGGTGTCGATTTTTTATTTTGAGAATTTTCAGGATATTCTTCTGATCATTTATCAAACAACAGGTCTGTTACATTGTCAGACTGCACGGAAAGCTCTGCCGTATTTACAATAAGAGCCGCGTCCTTTTCACCGTCGTCATCCTTCTTTTTGCCTGTGAAGACAATAATGTCCGCCACTATTACGGCAACGATAAGAATCACAAGGATTATCGGTACGATATTCGAGCCTTTCTTTTCCTTGCCGTCGGCGCCTGTAGTGGGTATCGGCATTCCGGGCGCAGGGTATCCGTCGTTGCGGGGCATCGATCCCGGCATGGGATTAGGCATAGACTGCGGCTGTGAATATGTTTGCGGCTGGGACTTGATGACTGGCTTGACCGATACGGTGTTGGAAGTTTTTTTAGGTTCCTCTGACGAGTATGCCGTATCCATTGAAAATTCAGGTGCAGGAGCGGGAGCCGAGGGTTGTGCGGGCTGAGAGTCCGGCATAACGGCGGCTTCGAAGCCGTCGAATTTATTCATACCCATTTTCTTTTCATTGCTTCCTGCAAAGGTTTCGCTGGTTATTTCGGGAACGACTACCTCGTCCATAGTTGTAGGCTCTTTTATCTGCGGCTGTTCCTTTGGTTTTTCAGCGGCGACTTCTCTTCCGCACACCTCGCAGAACTTGATGCCGGGCTTGAGCAGATTACCGCACTGAACGCAATATCTGTCCGGAGCGACGGTCTGAACGGCGACGGGAGTACCGCACACGGTACAGAATCTTGAACCGTCGTCTATAGGGCTTCCGCAGTTAGAACAAGTTTTTGGCATAATAAATTCCCCTTCTTTTTTTGTGATACGCAAAACGAATGCGTAAGTTATTTGCTGTTATTTTCCGATTTCTTTGAATTCAAAGCTGTCCAACACTTCGCCGTAAATATACCAAACATTTTCATATCTCACGACAGTGATCTCATGCGAGTCGCACAGCTCCGACTTTTTGGTTTTTACTCTCACATCGATATTAAGTCTTTGACCTTTGGTAAAGTCAAAGCGGGTACCATAAAGCGAGCGGGCTTCTTTTTCGAGAGAGTCAAGCTCTTCTGAGTCGAGCTCGAAATTATCCTTTATCCTGACGCTCAGGCGGCTCATAACATCATATTCATCAAAAATGTCGTTAATGAATCCCTGAGAGTAATCCTCCGAAGAAGTAAAGCGTGCCTTTTCCTGCGGAAGAAAGCAGGCAAGATAGCTTTTTTCATCGCCGCGATCAAGAGAGCCTCTGAAAGAAGAAACTATCTGTTCGTAATTAAGAGCGGATTTCTCTTCTTTTTTTTCGCATGAACCGAGCGGCAGACAGGATATAGCTGTAAGCATACATATTGTCAATTTGAGCCGTCTATTTTCATTCATAACACAACCGCTCCAAGTCAAAGAGTTCAATCATGCGAGTTTATTATACTGCATAATCTAATAATACAACATTTATCGATTTTTGTCAAGTATTTTTATATATTCACGCCGTACTTTTATTTAGGCGACGGATCGACTAACCGCGGCTTTTCTATAGTCGGGCGACATTTTACCATCAGCCTTGGCAGGAGCTTTTTATTTGTTTATAATACAGCTTAACCAACGTTTGGAAGCTTGTATTCAAAGGGGACAACTCCCAAACGGGTACAGGTCCTTACTAAGTTTTGACTTTTACTTTTATTTGACCTGTACTTGAGTTTGTCCCCTTTGGGTACAAACTCCCAAACTTTGGTTAGAATATGTTTTTACAACAAAATAAAAGCTCCTGCCAAGGCTGATGGCAATGAAGCTGTGAACAAAAGTGAAAGCCGCGGCTAGTCAATAATAGCGATGAAACAAACGAGCCAAGCAAAGCTTGGCGACAGCGCGAATATAAAAAAATAAATTTTTACTTGAAAATGATTCAGATATATGGTATAATAAAAACGTATTTTTAATATATAAAAAGGCAGGTTTGTTTTTTATGAAGAAAGGCGTACTTAAACGAAGCTGCGAGAAGCCGCAGAAAGATAAATATTTACTGCTGTTTATCGTAGCATTTGTCGGGATGATGATATCATTCCTCCCGACAATGATTATCAACAAGGGTATTTTCCTCTACTACGGCGATTTCAACTCGCAGCAGATGATGTTTTATTACCATGCTAACGAGATGGTGCGAAACGGTAATCTTGCTTGGGACTGGGGTACGGACCTCGGCTCAAATTTTGTCGGCTCGTATTCGTTCTATCTGCTCGGCAGCCCGTTTTTTTGGCTGACTACGATATTCCCTCTCAGCTGGGTTAAGTATCTGATGCCGTGGATGCTGGCGCTGAAGACCTCCGTGGCGGCGGTCACGGCTTACGCATATATCCGCAGATTTGCGGACAATGTGAACGCCTGCTTTATCGGCGCGATGCTTTACGCTTTTTCAGGCTTCCAGCTCTACAATGTGTTTTTCAATCACTTCCACGACGTTACCGCATTTTTCCCGCTGCTTCTGCTCTCCTTTGAGCTGCTGACGCAGGAGAGAAAGCGTGGTCTTTTTGCGCTTTGCGTGGCGCTCTGCGCTGCTATAAGCTACTTCTTCTTTGTCGGAGAGGTAGTGTTCGTAGTGATCTACTTCTTTATCAGATGCACCGACAAAGAATTCAAAATGGATTTCAAGATATTCGCAGCTCTCTGCTTAGAAGCCGTGATTGGCGTTCTGCTCGCCTGCTTTATCCTGCTCCCCTCCTGCATAGACATTATCAATAACCCCCGTGTAAGCTCGCGCCTGTACGGTATGGATATGGTGATCTACGGCGAAAACGTGCGTATACCCAGAATAATCCAATCATTCTTTATGATGTCCGATATGCCTGCACGTATCAACATTCTGAAGTCCGACAACGGAAGATGGGCGTCTATAGCCGGATATCTCCCGATGTTCTCTATGTGCGGAGTCATCGCATTTATGAGAGATAAGGCAAAAAGCTGGCAGACCAAGCTTATCGCCGTGTGCGGTATCATGATGTGCATTCCGTGGCTCAATTCTACCTTTGTAGCTCTCAACAGCAGCTATTATGCAAGATGGTACTATATGCCTATACTTATAATGTGCATGATGACTGCCAAGATCTTTTCGGAGGACCCTGACAAGCTCAAAAAGGGATACAAGATCACGACTGCCGTGGCGGCGGTATTTCTCGCCATCGGTCTTCTGCCTACGCTGGAAAACGGCAAGACCGTTATCGGCAAGGTGCCGCAGTATACTGAGATGTATTATATGCAGTTCGCAGTTACCGCAATGCTTGCAGTAATTATGGGACTTATAATCTACAAGCTGCCCAGAGGCAAGAACTTCGGCAGGATAGTCGCAGGAGTGACCTCCGCCGCCTGTGTTATCACCATGTTCGCCGGCGTGAATTTCGGCGCTGTGCAGGACGGAGGACACGACGAATATATCAAGTACGCAATAAACGGCAGAGATAACCTCGACATGGACGCTCTGGAGGCAAAGACAGATATAAACGACCTCTATGATGACAACACCTTCTACAGAATAGATACCTCGGAAAATGTCGATAACTGGTGTATGTTCTGGGGACTTTCGTCCATGAGGACATTCCACAGCGTGGTTCCCTCGTCTATACTTGATTTCTATTCGAGCATAGGCCAGACCCGTGACGTTGCCTCCCGTATGGAGCCGAAGCTTTACGCTCTGAGAAGTATGTTCTCCGTAAGATACTATTTCCAGAGGGACAACAGGACCAACAAGACCACAGAACCTTCGGCAAAGGTAGCTAATCTTACGGGATTCGAGTATGTAGACACGCAGAACGATTTCAATATATACGAGAATAAGAACTGGATACCTATGGGCTTTACCTACGATTATTACACTACGGACGATACCGTCCAGATGGCTCAGGATATCAAAAGACCTAACGTTCTGCTCGAAGCAGTGGTGCTTGACACCGACCAGATAATGAAATACGCAGATATACTGGACAACTACCAGTATAATGCTTCAAACATGAACGACGAGGAGTACTACACTGAGCTGTGCGCTGAAAAGCGTGAAAGCTGCTGCTACTATTTCAAGGAGGACACGCACGGCTTCGACGCAAAGATAAACTTAGACGAGGACAAGCTGGTATTCTTCTCTGTGCCCTACGAGGACGGCTGGACGGCTCAGATAAACGGACAAGACGCCGAGATAGAAAAGGTAAGCTATGGCTTCATGGCTGTACGCTGCCCCGCAGGCGACAACACCATACGCTTCAACTATGAAACGGCAGGCTTTAAAACGGGCAGGCTTATGAGCGTTGCAGGCGCAGGGATTTTTGTAGTATATATGGTTATCGGATATATCGGAGATAAGAAAAAGCCGACGGGTGCGGACGAGTCTGAGCCGGAAAAAACCACCGACTCCGAACAGGAGGACGAAATACCCTCTGAAAAATCGGTAGACGAAATAATTAAAAACGACAATAGCGATAGCGACAAGCAGGCTGAATGAGCTGTATAAGAAGAGGTGTCTTTATGTTCAGTGAAGAAAAAATGATATCACGAAAGGAAATTTTCGACGGCAGAGTGGTAAAGCTGTATGTAGACGACGTGGAGCTGGATAACGGACAAAAGACCGTAAGGGAGCTTATACGTCATCCGGGCGGCGTGTGCGTACTGCCGCTTGATGAGGACGGCAACGTATATATGGTCAGACAGTTCCGCTATCCGTTTATGACTGCGCTGTACGAGCTGCCTGCCGGCAAGCTAGAGTACGGTGAGAACCACCGTGAGTGCGGCATCAGGGAGCTGAAAGAGGAAACGGGAGCGACCGCCGACAGCTTCGAGTACCTGGGATGCATATATCCTACCGTAGCATACGATACAGAGATAATTCATATGTATCTCGCAAGAGGACTGCACTTCGGCGAGCAGAAGTTGGACGAAGGAGAGTTTCTCGACGTTATAAAAATGCCGTTTGACAAGGTTTTCGACATGGCGATGAACGGAGAGCTTCCCGACGCTAAGACTCAGACGGCGGTGTTAAAGACGAAATTACTGTTGGCTGATTTGTGATTTGAGTGTGGTTTCTAGGGCGAGGGGTTATTGCTTTGTTCTGTGGGTAGTGTGCGTAATTGCGGGGACTTTCTCTTTTGTTCTTTCAGCGGACAAGCCGCTGAAAGATAGTTTGATACCTCTTTTACAAGGAAAATCCCTCTATCGCAGGGATTTTCCTCTTCAAAA
>ERZ1027125.214-NODE-214-length-29245-cov-43.900993_pt1 | contig 29245 bp, 20 predicted proteins | sample MGYA00519249_ERZ1027125 | MGnify/ENA primary metagenome ERZ1027125 (study PRJEB26926, sample SAMN06164580) | human gut metagenome | biome: ENVO:00009003; feature: ENVO:2100002; material: ENVO:00002003 | host: Homo sapiens | place: USA | collected 2012 ... | reverse complement strand
AGCAGTTGGTCACGATGGTAGGCATACCGTATGTATCGTGGAAAGCACGGACGAAATGGTCTGAGCTTGCCTTGGATGCAGAGTATGGAGAGTGAGGATTATACTTGGTAGTCTCTACGAAGAACTCCTCGCCGTAAGCCTCGTGGTTCTTACCGCTGGATGCCTTGGTGGTGAAAGGAGCAGGAATGCCCTCAGGGTGAGTCATCTGCAATGCACCGTATACCTCATCGGTAGAGATGTGGTAGAAGCGCTTACCCTCGTATCCCTCAGGAAGACTTTCCCAGTAAATCTTTGCCGCCTGGAGCAGAGACAAGGTTCCCATCACGTTGGTCTGAGCGAAAGTGAATGGATCCTTGATACTTCTATCTACATGGCTCTCGGCAGCGAGATGGATGATGCCATCCACCTTGTAGTCCTGCATCAGCTTCAGCATCAGATCGAAATCACATATATCACCCTTAACGAAAGTATAGTTAGGCTTGTCCTCGATGTCCTTGAGGTTAGCCAGGTTGCCTGCGTATGTCAACTTGTCAAGGTTGATGATGTGATACTCAGGATATTTGTTCACGAAAAGTCTTACTACGTGTGAGCCGATGAAACCAGCACCGCCCGTGATAATGATATTCTTCATTTCAATTAATAATTTATAATTAATAATTATTTTGCTGCCGCCAATTCAGCGATGCACTTCTTCAAACTGTCAGTCCAGTATGGCACCTTAAATCCGAAAGTCTGCTTCAGCTTACTCTTGTCAAGTACAGAGAAGTGAGGACGCTTCACTGGGCTTGGGAACTCCTCGCTGTAGCAAGGCTGTATATCGCAAGTATTTCCGCTCAGTTCGCAGATAATCTTAGCGAAATCAAACCAAGAGCAGACACCCTCATTAGAGAAGTGGTAGATGCCCGTCTTATCCAACTGGTCAGTTTCGATGATATGTGAGATGACGGCAGCCAGGTCGCCAGCATAAGTTGGAGTACCCACCTGGTCGAAGACCACCTTCAGGGTGTCGTGGCTTGCCGTGAGACTCTGCATAGTCTTCACGAAGTTCTTACCCCACTGCGAGTAGAGCCATGCTGTACGGATGATGATATGCTTGCATCCTGTAGCTTCAATACTCTTTTCGCCTGCAAGTTTCGTTTTACCATATACCCCCAAAGGATTCGTTTCCCAATCTTCACGGCAAGGTATATTCTTATCGCCCTGAAAAACATAGTCGGTAGATACATGAATCAAAGCACCATCTACCTCCTTCATAGCCTGTGCCAAATTTCCCGCAGCAGTATTGTTGAGCAGATTAACCAGATCGTAATCTGTTTCAGCCTTATCTACGTTGGTATAAGCAGCGCAGTTAACAATTACCTGAATATCATTCTCCCTCACCTTTTCTCGGATAGCGTCAAGATTGGTGATATCCAGTTTTTCATAGCCTTCAGCCACATCGGTGAAGACAAACTTGTGATTGCTTTTTTGGGCACAGATTTGCATTTCATGTCCCAATTGACCATTAGCGCCTGTTACTAATATATTCATTGTTTTAATATTTTATTCAATATAATATTTTAAAGTCTACTTACCATTTCCCTCTACACATGAAGAAAACTGATTTTTTCTCTCGAAATCTATTTCCTACTACCTACATATATAAATCCATTCATCTATATATAAATATGTGGCAAAGGTAAAAAAAAAAATTGAGTTGACCAAAAAAAAGAAAAGAAAAGAGAAGAAACTAACATATATTAAACAAAGACCGCCACACTTTTTCACAAAAGCATGGCGGTTTTCCCTAAAACATAATAGATAAGCTTTGCCTTTAAGGGCAAACTTGAATCATCAAGTAGCCTAGTCTATTACCAATCCTTTTTTCCCTAATATAAACTAAACCTGTTTTCCTATTTAAATCAACATACTAAATCAACAAAAGGAATTTTCTTTATCATTAAATACTTTTAGAAGACTTGAAGTGGTAATTAAACCATAAAAACTACTGTTTTCTGATTTCGGTTGCAAAATTATATCATTTTTTTCAAAGTTGTATACCTAAGTAGTATTTGGGTAAAAAATTAGCCTACTAAAGAAATAGATAACTCCCTAAAAATCAGAGATTTCAATATATTAACTATTTTTATCTAAAGTAAATGGTATTATATGAAAGGAAATTTGTATCTTTGCACCACAAAACGGACAAAAGGACGAAAATAACATTTAAAAGACGATTTTGTTATAATTATAAAGAAGCATTAAAGATGAAACTACTTATATATTTACTTCTTTTGCTTACTATGCCATTGGCTGCTCAAGGCAAAACGGACGAGAAGACTTTATTGGATCGTATTGACAAGATGATTGAAAACGACCAATATTATCAGGGAATCAAGGAAAAGGAATTAAAACATCTGAAGCGGCAAGCTTATGAAGCTGAAGACGACCAAACCCGACTACTGTTTCTTGACAGCATATATCATGCCTATAGTGCTTACCGCTACGACTCAGCATACGCATATATGAAACAGGGGCTTGAATTGGCAGAAAAATGTCATAACACCTATTATATATTACGTAACCAGATAAACCGGGCGTCCATACTCTCGGTAAGGGGATTTTATGGCAAAGCAGAAAGCTTACTCCAATCGCTCAATCCTGATGAGATGCCATACCAGTTGAAGCTATACTATTACTTCACCTTCGCCTGGATCTATAATTACTGGGAATCATACGCCAATAACTCTGATTACGCCGAAGAATTCCGTGCCAAGAAGAAGCATTATATGAGCCTTCTGATACAGAATTTCAACGAAAACAGTAAGAAATCTGCCTACTATAACTATCTCATGGGCGAATACGCCTATATCAACAGCCCTATCAGCAAGGAATCGCTCAACCATTATCTGAAGGCACTGAAGATGTCGCCAGTCAAATCCCGCATCCATGCCATGTCAGCTTATGGTATAGCCAGATATTACAAAAATACCGGCAAATTCGACCTTTATGAGGAATATCTCGTAGAGGCATCCGTGAGCGATGGATTGTGCCAGCTCAAAGAAACTATTGCGCTTCAAAAGCTAGCCTACTACATCTTTAAAAAGGATGCGAGCAACAGTAAGAGAGCTGCCAAATATATCCAGCACACGATGGAAGATGCACAGTTCTTCAACAACCAACTGCGCATGATGGAGATTTCCAACATCCTTCCAGTCATCGCTTCAGCCAACCAGCAGGCTGCCGAGCGCTCTCGTACCCGCTTTCTTTGGGGGTTCATTGGTGTAAGCATAGCGCTGGTCATCATCCTCATCCTCTCCTTAGTCAACAACCGACAGAAGAACAAGCTGAAGAAAAACAAGGCTGAGATTGAAGAACAGAACGAGAAGCAGAAAGAGATGAATGCACAGCTCACCGAACTGAACCAGCAGCTGATAGAGACCAATATCAAGCGAGAGACCTACATGCGCCTCTTTATGGACATCAGTGCGGCTTATATCAGCAAATTATCAGATTACCGCAAACTGGTAAGCCGTAAGATCAAGGCAAACCAGACTGCCGATTTGCTAAAGAGTCTCAACACTCATAAATTGGAAGAAGAGGAATCACAGATGTTCTACAACCGGTTCGATAAGGCATTCATGGAGTTGTATCCGGGTTTCGTTACAGAATTGAACAAGCTTCTGCTGCCAGAATGTCAACTGGAAGTTCCTACTACGCACGACCTGACCACTGAGATTCGCATCTTTGCCCTGATGCGACTGGGTGTAACCGACAGCCAGGAGATTGCCACCCTGCTGCATTACTCTACCCAGACCATCTACAACTACAAGTCAGGAATGCGAGCAAAGGCGATTAATCGAGATACATTCGAATCAGATATCAATCAGCTTTGCCACATCATTAATAGTTAATAATTAATAGTTTATAGCATAAACCGCTTTGACAATCTTACTCAACGGCGCAGCCTCTATAAACTATTAACTGTAAACTATTAATTAGCTTCTGTGTATCACGGTTCCGTTAGCCTGATGCGTAGCAAGAACCAGAACCTCAGCTATTTGCACGTGTTCTGGAGCACTTGCAGCATAGAAGGCAACATCTGCCACGTCATCCCCGTTCAGAGGCTCTATGCCGCGGTAAACGTTGTCTGCGCGGTTCTGGTCACCATGGAAACGGATGTTAGAGAAGTTTGTTTCAACCAAACCCGGTTTCACATTAGTAACACGCACTTTCGTATGTGCCACATCAATACGCAAGCCGTCTGTAATAGCCTTTACAGCCGCTTTGGTAGCACAATATACATTACCTCCCGCATAAGCAGCATCACCCGCCACACTACCTATATTGATTACATGACCATGATTACGCTCCACCATACCAGGTACTATCAGGCGAGTCATGGTTAAGAGACCCTTGATATTGGTATCAATCATCTGGTCCCAATCTTCAAAATCGCCCTCATATTCAGGTTCCAGTCCACGTGCGAGTCCTGCATTATTGATAAGCACATCCACATTGCGCCACTCCTCAGGGATGTAATCCACCGCTTTCTTGGCAGCTTCACGGTTACGCACATCGAAAGCCAAGGCAAGCACCTCAACGCCCTCAGCCTCGAGTTCTTTCTTCAGGATTTCCAACTTTCCCGTGTTTCTACCTGTAAGAATCAGGTTATAGCCGCCACGGGCAAAACGACGTGCACAACCTTCGCCAATACCGCTTGTTGCGCCTGTAATAAGAGCAATTTTATTCATATTCTTTGATACTTTGAATTATACTTAGAACTTTTGATACTTTGAACTTTTATGATTAGCGAAGCAATTGAATTCTTCACTTAAAGAATAAGGACTCTGACCTCAGCATTCGCCATTTTCTCTATCTGGTTCATCGGACGTTTATAATAAACACTCTGGATAGCCTTGTTGATGATGCCATGCCCCACAGCAAGAACGGTCTGATCAGGATAAGTAACCTTGAGCCAGGTAAGGAAATTCTGGGCTCTTGATTTCATCTTTTCCAGCGTCTCTATGTTGTCCGGCCAATCCTTTGGGTCCTTCGGCAGGTCAGGGATGAAATTACCCGTAAAATCGCCCCAATCGCGCTCTCTGAGCAAGGGAGTGGTGACAACGGGATGCGAGCCGGCAATAATTTCACAGGTCTGTATACTGCGATAGAGATCGCTCGATACGAAAACATCGATAGGTGTACCGGCCATTTTCCTGGCCACTTCCTCAGCTTGCTCAATACCTTTCATATTGAGTTTTCCCGGTGTTTGTCCCTGCATAATTTGCGCCTTGTTATCCACCGTTTCACCATGGCGCACCAAATATAATTTTGTCATTGTCTTTACTTTTTCCGTCTATATCAAAAATGAGTTTTTACTTTTCCTAAGTCTATACTCCAGACATAGTTTTTACTTTCACTAAGTCTCTTTCCAAGACATCATGATTCTGATTTTGCTTACAAAATTACGGCTTTCTATCGAGACAAACAAATAATTTGCGTTAAATATAGCAATAATTCGCGTTAAATATAGCAATAATTTAAGTTTATATAAAAAACTTCTTGCTAGTTTCGGATTTCTTTCGTAACTTTGCCCCGAAATAACAAAATCAGTTTTAGTATGAAGGTAATACACAGTTCAATATTCCGCGCAGTATGCGCCATCATCGTAGGAGTCCTGCTCATCCAATATCGTGAGCAGACCGTCACCTGGATAACCATCGCCATCGGTGTTTTGTTTTTCCTTTCAGGTGTCATCTCCCTTGCCAGTTATTGGGCAGCCAAGCGCAATGCAGAGAAGATGCAGGGCCAGATTCTGTCTGATTCCAATGGTAAGCCTATCATGGGCATGATACCTAAATTCCCGCTTGTGAGTGTAGGCAGTCTTATCCTGGGATTGCTGCTTGCCCTGATGCCTCAGGTGTTTATCGCCTGGCTGATGTTCATCCTGGCATTCATCCTGATTCTGGGTGCTCTGACCCAGTTTGCCAACCTGGCTTCAGCAGCTAAGATGGGACGCGTAGGCATTCTCTTCTGGCTCTTCCCTTCAGCCCTTCTTCTGCTGGGTCTGCTCGCCATCATTAAGCCTTCAGCCATCGCCTCTGCTCCTCTTTTCATCATCGGTTGGGGTATGCTCATCTATGGAGTAGTAGAGCTTCTCAACGCCTTTAAAGTCTCCAACAACAAGAGAATCTGGCTGAAGAACCAGCAGCAGAAACAGAATTCAAAGGAGATTTATGTGGATGTAGAGGAAGTGAAGAACGAAGAGTAAAGCACGAAGAAGTCTACAGTATTTACTATCGAAGAAGTTCTGAGTAAAACAACGAAATCATTATATCATCATATATGAATAAAATTAAGTCTCTCTTTGCCTGGTTATGGCAAAAGTTTCGCGCATTCTGTACCTGGTACAAAGGATTGTATCAGGGCAGAGCGTGGTATACCAAGACCCTCGTTGCCTTGGCAAGTTGTATAGTCGCCTTCATCTTGTATCTGGGCGCAGTAGATATCAACTTCTTATGGCTCTTCGGCAAGTCACCTGGCTATTTCTCAGGCATCCTGGACCCACAGACCTCAGAGGCCTCTGAAATCTATTCGGCTGATGGAAAGCTCATCGGCAAGTATTTCAACGAAAATCGTACTCCGGTAGAATATGATGAGGTAACACCTGATTTCTTCAAGGCACTGGTAGATACCGAGGATGAACGATTCTACAAGCACATCGGTATCGATCCTATCGGTGTGTTTGCTGCTGCCAAGGATGCACTCCTCCATCATAACGGGCGCGGTGCTTCTACCATCACACAGCAGCTGGCGAAGAACATGTTCCGTGTACGTTCGCAATATTCTACCGGTTTGCTGGGCAAGATTCCTGTACTCCGCCTGCTCATCATCAAGAGCAAGGAGTGGATCATCGCGGTTAAACTCGAAACGGTGTTCAGCAAGAAGGAAATCATCACCATGTATGCCAATACAGTAGATTTCGGTAGCAATTCCTATGGTATCAAAACCGCTGCGAAGACCTACTTCAACACCACCCCTAAGGAGTTGACCACCGGTCAGGCTGCCGTGCTCGTGGGCATGCTCAAAGCTACCACCTACTACAACCCACGCACCAACCCGGAGAACAGTCTTGCACGCCGCAACACCGTATTATATAATATGGTGACACATGGCGATCTCTCAAAAGACAGATACAATGAACTGAAAGATGAGCCTATCAAGCTCGATTTCAAGGTAGAAGAAAACTACGACGGACAGGCTAAATACTTCCGTGAGGCAGTAGCCAACTACCTGAAAGACTGGTGTAAAGACGAAGGTTACGACCTCTATACCAGCGGTTTGAAGATTTATACCACCATCGATACCCGCATGCAGAAGTATGCAGAAGATGCAGCTCGCAAGCAGATGAAACAGGTACAGCAGAACTTCAACAACCACTGGAGCATCCGCCGTACCCAGGCAGGCAAAGGCAACTGGATGGGTCAGGATCCTTGGCAGGATGAGAACCACAACGTGATACCAAACTTCATCCAGGGCATTGCCGAGCGCCAGCCATTCTACAAGGCATTGGTAGCCCGCTTCCCTAACAATCCCGACTCAGTAAACTATTATTATAAGGAGTGGGTTCACCCGGTTAAGGTATTCGATTATGACAAGGGCAGCATCACGTTGAACATGACATCAGAAGACTCCATCAAGTATATGACCACCTTCATGCACTGCGCCTTTGTAGCCATGGAGCCACAGACCGGAGCAGTAAAGGCATGGGTGGGCGATATCGACTTCGACCACTGGAAGTATGACAAGGTAACAGCCGAGCGCCAGCCTGGTTCTACCTTCAAGCTCTTTGTTTATACCGAGGCGATGAATCAGGGTTTAACCCCTTGTGACAAGCGTCGCGACGAATATATCTCTATGGAGGTATACGATAAGAAGAAGCACGAAATGACCATCTGGCGTCCATCCAATGCCAATGGTTCGTTCTCGGGCGACAGTATCCCATTGAAGAGTGCCTTTGCCAAGAGTATCAACTCTGTGGCTGTAAGATTAGGACAGGAGATGGGCATCAAGCGCATCATCGAGACAGCCAAGAAGATGGGTATCAACAGTCCGCTGGATGACACCCCTTCTCTCGCCCTCGGTTCCAGCGATGTCAACCTCCTGGAGATGGCATGCGCCTACAGCACCATTGCCAACAATGGCAAGCACCACGATCCGGTATTGGTTACCAAGATTGTAGACCACGATGGTAAGGTGGTTTACGAGGGTCCTTCTACAGAAGAGCAGGTAATACCTTACAAGAGTGCCTTCCTCATGCAGCAGCTCTTACAGGGCGGTATGAAGGAGCCGGGAGGTACATCCCAGAGTCTCTGGGGCTATGTAGGCAACTACCGTGATACAGAGTTCGGTGGAAAGACAGGTACCACCAATAACCACTCCGATGCCTGGTTCATGTGTGTGAGCCCTAAGCTCGTAGTTGGTGCCTGGGTAGGAGGCGAATACCGCTGTCTCCACTTCCGCACCGGAGCCTTGGGGCAGGGTTCGAGAACCGCTCTTCCTGTGTGCGGTTACTTCCTCCAGAGTGTCTTTGGCGACCCAGCCTTCCAGCAGTATCACGGCAAGTTTGACAAGCCACAGGACAGCGATATCACCCGCGATATGTACATCTGTGCAAGTTATGCACCAAAGCCAAAGGTAGATACCACCAAGGTAGACAGTACCGTCTTCCAGGAAGAGATCGTTCTCGATGACGAAGGCAACCCTATCATCCGCGAGGTTCCTGCCAAGAAGGCAGAAGACGAATCTGCCACCGGTACTGCCACTACAGAAGAAAAGAAAGAGAAGAAGAAGGCTAAGCCAACCGAGCAGCCTATCAACTTCGATGATCTTTAAATTTAGTTTATAGTTTATAGTTTATAGCGGCTACGCCGTTTAGCAAGAAGGCGATTTAATGTGGCTTATGCTATAAACTATAAATTATAAACTATAAATTAAATACAATGATTGATCTCGACAACCCGGAGTTGCAGAATGCACTCCAAATCATACAGTTTACCCGTCGTTCGCTTTTCCTTACCGGAAAGGCGGGGACGGGTAAATCTACTTTTTTACGTTATATAGCCGCCAATACCAAGAAGAAACATATCATTCTTGCTCCAACAGGCATTGCGGCCATCAACGCCGGAGGAAGCACGCTCCACAGCTTTTTCAAGCTTCCTTTCCACCCGCTGCTGCCCAACGACAGCATGTATTCCGTCCGCAACATCCGCAACACCCTGAAGTATAATTCAGAGAAGATAAAGATTATCCGCGAGGTAGAGCTCATCATCATCGATGAGATCAGTATGGTCCGTGCCGATATCATCGATTTCCTGGACAAGATATTGCGGGTATATTGCCGCAACATGCGAGAGCCTTTCGGGGGCAAGCAGCTGCTTCTGGTGGGCGATATCTTCCAGCTGGAGCCTGTGGTAAGAGAGGACGACCGCCGTCTGCTCAGTCCCTTCTACCGCAGCAGTTTCTTCTTCGATGCCAAGGTGTTCGAATACTTCAAGCTCGTGAGCATCGAACTCAAGAAGGTATACCGTCAGAGCGATCCCGTTTTCATCAGCATCCTCGACCATATCCGCACGTCTCAGGTGCCCATGCAGGATCTCCAGCGCCTCAACCAGCGCGTGGGAGCCCAGCTCGATGAGAGCGATTCCAAACTTGCCATCACCCTCTCTACACGCCGCGATACGGTAGATTACATCAACGACAGCCAGCTCCAGTGCCTTCCGGGAGAGCCTTGCCTCTTCCGTGGCCACATACAGGGCGAGTTTCCGGAGAGCAGTCTCCCTACCCCTATCGAGCTTTACCTCAAGACGGGGGCTCAGGTTATCTTCATCAAGAATGATATCGAGCATCAGTGGGTGAATGGCACGCTGGGCACCATCATCGGTTTTGATGAGGATGAGGATGCCAAGATTTATGTGCGCACCGAGGAAGGCAAGGATGTGATGGTGGAGCCTGCGGCATGGAGCAACATGAGATACCATTTCAATGAGGTTGAGAAAAAGATTGAGGAGGAAGAGATTGGCAGATACGAGCAGTACCCCATCCGTCTGGCTTGGGCGATAACGGTTCATAAGAGCCAGGGCCTCACCTTCAACCAGGTGAAGATTGATTTCACGGGTGGTGTCTTTGCGGGCGGACAGACGTATGTTGCCTTGTCCCGCTGCACCAGTCTCGAGGGCATCAGTCTTCAGGAGCCGTTGCGTCAGAGTGATGTTTTCGTGCGCAATGATGTCAAGCAGTTTGCCCGTCATTATAACGACCAGAGCACCATCAACACAGCGCTTACCCAGAGTAAGGCCGACAAGCAGTATCATGATGCCGTCAAGGCCTTTGACAGGGGCGATATGCAGTCGGCTCTCGACAACTTCTTCCTTGCCATCCACAGCCGTTATGATATCGAGCAGCCGCTTGCCAAGCGTTTCATCCGCAGAAAGCTGAACAGGGTGAACGAGCTTCAGGCAGAGAACGAGCGGTTGCGCGAAGAAATAAGAAAGAAGGATGAAGAGAAGGAGAAGCAGCAGAAGTTCCTCAAGCGCCTTGCCACGGAGTATGTGATTATGGGGAAGGAGTGCGAAAAAGAGGGAATGAAAGAGGCTGCCATCATGAATTACCGCAAGGCCCTTACCCTTTATCCTGAGCACCCGGAGGCGAAAAAAAGGCTTTTAAAAGTAAAAAGGTAAAAAGCAATATAGATAAAACAAAAAAACAGGCAAAATCACTTGCCTGTTTTTTTGTTTTATCTATAAGCTGAAAAGCTTTATCAACTGGAAACTTTCAGCTATAAGCTATCATCTAGTACCATTGTACAGCGTTCGAATAACCGCTGCGCTTGTCGTATTTCAGCGCATCTGTCAGGGTGGCTGCGTTACAACGGAAGGTGAAGTTGTAGCTCGTATATGGAGCGAGAACCACAGAACAGCTCATGTTAAAACAGTGAAGATCACGAGCCAGACTGGCGGTGGTCATACTGATCTTGTGGTTGTCAAAATCATAACCGGATGAGAAACTGATGTTCCAGCCATCACTGATTCTTACGTTACCACTCATGTTTAGAGTCTGGGTAAACTTATATGCATAGCGCATCGTCTTCTCATTGAACTTTTCTCTTCGCGTATCCTCGCGCATTGTTACACCATAACCGAAGGTCAGCGACCATGGCATCTTAAACGCCATATAACCATCAGAATCCGTTTCAGCCTTGCCGCCCTTCTTGGCTGCCGTCTTACCCTTCTCCATGCTGTCGTCTACGTTGCTCTCGATGTCGGTATCCAGACCTTCATCGTCATCATCATTGCGCTGGCTGTCCTTCTTGTCGTCCTCATCATCGCCCCCGCCAAAGAGTTTCTTCAGCTTCTCCGGGTTCAGTGTGAACGAGAAGTTTTGCGACATACCCTGGAATCGTCCGAACCTGCCCTTGCCCCACTCCGTATGGGTACCCACATAAACATTGTTCTGGTCGTCCAGCTCGTAGGCATAGGTGGCAAACACAGCGTTCATGTTGAAGGTATAGTTCTTCCACCACTTCAGTCTGAGGTTGATATTCATATCGCTCCAAGGGCGAACCTTGGCTGCGGTATTGTAACTCATGTTGATGTCGAACGCATCGATGATACTGAGTTTCTTGTATCCGGTAGAGTCCTTATCGCTCTTCACCTTCATCTCGATGTTGTTGCCCAGGGTAAACGAGATATTACCACTCTTACCCTTGCCCGGCGCACCGTAAAGGGCATTGGCATACTTCGAGTAGCTCACCAGTGATACGTTTCCGTCGGCATCGGTCTTCTGGTAGGTGTCCCAGTAGCCGTAGCGTGAAGCTCCGAAGTCTGGGGCATAACTGAAGCTCACCGTAGGCGTAAACACGTGGCGCACAGCCTGTATTTTATCTCCGAAGAGCTTGCGGCTTGGTATGTAGAAACCATAGAGTTTGGTAGAGAGACCTACGCTCATGTTCCAGTTATATACGTTGTTGAAACCGTAGATGGTATCACATTTCTCCGTTTGGCTGGCTTCATCCCATGATCTCTCCACCTTGTTGGTATACATACGGTCAGTGAAATTGAACGATGGGTTCACATTGAGATATTTGAAGAGCGTGAATGTAGCGCTCACCGGTATCTGATGCTGCCATCCGTTGCGCCAGTCCTTGATGAGTGAACTGTGCATCAGCTTATTCTCTTTGGTATTGATGCTGTTAGAGATGTGTCCCGTATAGCTCATGGCTATCTTCTCGTACCATTTCTCATCGCCCACCATCTTCTTTCTTCTGAACGGATAGAAGCGGGAGATGCTGATGTTGAGGTCGGGCAGCGTCATGGCGATGGATGAATCGCGCATGTTCTGCGAGAGGTTGGCGGTGGAACTGAGCGTCATACCGATGCTTGAGAACGAGGTGCTCCAGTTAACAGATGAGGTTCGCGTACTCTGCGTCATCGTCTGCGGATTGTAGAGCGAATTGAGGTTGTTGCGTTCGTAGCTCGATGTGGCGAAGTTCACACTTGCCGAAAGCGAACTGTATGGACTTGCCTTGCTGTCCTGGCGGTGGCTCCATTGCAGTTTGAAGCTCTCCTGCTCGGTAAAGTCTGGCATTCCCTTGTCGCCGTTCTTCGTATCCTGGTAACTGAAGAAGAAGGAACCCGAGTATTTGTATCTCTTTCGGTAGTTGCTGGCTGCCGAGAGTCCCCACGATCCCTTGGTATAAATCTCGCCCAGCAGCTTCAGGTCCCATTTATCGTTCATGGCGAAATAATATCCGCCATCTCTGAGATAGAATCCTCGTGCCGTTTCATCGCCGTAGGTTGGCATGATGAAACCGCTGCTGTAGCTCTTGGTGAACGGGAAGAAGCCGTAAGGGATGGCAAGCGGCATAGGCACATCGCACACCACGAGATAGGCTGGTCCGAATACCACATCCTTGCCCGGCCTTACCTTGGCTCGGGAGAGCGAGATGTAGAAGTCGGGATGCGGATCATCGCAGGTGGTATACCTTCCGTGCTGCAGATAGATGACTCCCGATGAGTCGCGTTTCGACTTCATACCGGTCAGGAATCCGTCTTGCTGTTCTGTATATACATTATTAATAAGGGCCTTCTTGCTCTTGAAGTTGAATTTGATGGTGTCGGTATCATAGGTGTCGCTACCCATCTTGAAGACAGGTTTGCCCTTGATGCCTCCCTCCACCGTACTGTCGGGTGTACCCATCGCCTTCACGTTGCTCTTGTCCATATCCATGGAGATGCGGTCGGAACTGAGGTCCATGTTGGTATACTTCACGTTGGAGTTTCCGTAGAGATATGCCACCTTGTTCTTGGCATCATATACGAGAGAGTCGTCCGCCTGATAGTTAACCGGTGCGTCTACTCCACCCTGTTTCTTTCTGGCGATACTGTCAAGGCGAATACTGTCATCCACCACTTTATTATGTTTCCATATAGCTTTCTGCAGCGAGTCCATCTGCGTGGTGTCGTCAGCCTGTTTCAGCTTGGGCTTTATTTCGTTACCCAGCGAGTCTACGAACACACTGTCCCCCACGCTGTCAACGGTTTCCGTCTTCTCCGTTTTCTTCTTTTTCTTCTTTTTCTTTTTCGAATCGGGCGTACCTGGGTTAGCCACCATCATACACGAGATGGCAGCGAGCAGCAGCATAGCTATCGTCGATTGTTTTCTCATTCAATAAATTAGAATTCTATTCAAACATGCGTTCCCATTGCTGGAAGCGTTTTACTCCTTCCTCTCCGAACTTCATGAGACTTTTTTCTGCTTTCTCAATTGTTTTTTCCCGGTCGAGGTGAGTTTTGCTGAAGAATTTATCAGCGTAGCAAATCACCTTCTCCTCCATGGTTTCCGGCAGGAAATCCTGATGTGGCAGGGGCAGGTTCTGTGCTATGATCTGTGCCTCTGTGATGCCTGCACCGGTATGGCGCTCACATACGCGGGCATGTCGCTCATATCCTTCCTTGCGCAGGATTTCTGCTCCCAGTCGTCCATGGCAGATGTAGGGCTGCGAGCCGAAACACTGTATGCCTGGGGCATCGGTCATGAAGATGCCGAGGTCGTGGAGCATAGCTGCTTCTTCGATAAACTGGGCATCGAGTTGCAATTCGGGATGATACGAAACAATCTGTAGCGCTTTTCGCGCTACAGATTGGCTATGTGTAATGAGGATATGCCGAAGCTCATTATCCTCAGGATAATACTTATCAATAATAGCTTGATAATTCATTTCTATTATATTTACTCAGCATCGCGCTCGATGTAAGCGATAACATCGCCCTTGCGCACCTTGCTGCCCTGCTTGGCATTGATTTCTACGAGCTTGCCGCCCAATGCAGCTGGGATGGTTTCAAACTCGCCCCAAGGAGCCTGGATATAGCAGAAGGCATCACCTTCTTTATATTCCTTGCCGATGTATGGCTCTACAGCTGGCTGACACTCGCCCTCGCCCTGGAATTCCCAGAAGAGCTGGCCGGCTACTGGTGCCACTATGGCATCTGCCTTGGCGTGCTTGAACTCTGCAAGCTGTGCAGGAGTAAGGGTTGTACCGAGCTTAGCATCCTTTGCCTTCTGAAGGTCGGCCAGGAAGTTCTTCTTTGCCTGTCCGCTCTTGTAGTTGCGATACTGCTCTGGGTGCATAGCGAGCTCAAAGAGTTCCTCGTCGTCCTGACCGTAATCCCAACCGTTCTCGTCCATCTCCTTCTTGAAGTCGTCGAGGGCGTTGGTGAGCAATGTGTGTGCATCAACATCTGTAAACTCGCGGCCCTGCTTCTTGGCGAGCTCTACGAGTTCTGGGTCGATAGTTCCAGGAATCTTACCGCTCTTACCGAGAATCATACCCCACATAGAGTCGTCCATCATTACGAAGCGCCCCTTGCCCTGCTCCATGGTGAGGAGGTTCATCAGTGAGATGTTCTTTACATACTGGCTGAATGGGGTTACCAATGGAGGATAACCTACGCGTGGCCATACATACTCTACCTCGTCGAAGAGCTTGATGAGCAAGTCGTCCATAGACAACTCTTCCTCACCCTTCTTCTTGCGGATATTGTTGATGGTCTGACGCATACCGCCGAGGTCTGCCATCATAGAACCCATCATACCGCCTGGGAGACCGCAACCGAGCAACAATGAAGACATGATCTTGTTACCTGGGTTGATGAAGTAGCCGAGCCACTCGTCGATGAACTCCTGAGTCATAGCACGAGCCTTCATATAAGCGCTCATGTTGATTTCAGGCACCTCGAAGCCCTCGTTCTTCAGCATGCTGATAACTGAGATTACGTCTGGGTGAACCTTACCCCATGACAATGGCTCGATGGCTGTATCGATGATGTCGGCACCATTGTTGCAGACCTCGAGGATAGAAGCCATAGAGAGACCAGGACCTGAGTGGCCGTGATACTGGATGATGATCTCAGGATACTTGTCCTTAATCATCTTGGTGAGTTTGCCGAGGAATGCTGGCTGGCCGATACCTGCCATATCCTTCAAACAGATTTCCTCTGCACCGGCAGCGATGAGCTGGTCGGCGATGTTCATGTAATATTCCAGGGTATGAACAGGAGAGTTGGTGATACAGAGTGCACACTGTGGAGTCATGCCACCCTCCTTTGCCCACTTGATAGAAGGAATGATGTTGCGCACATCGTTCAGTCCGTCGAAGATACGTGTGATGTTGGTACCCTGCTTAGCCTTTACCTTATACATAAGGGCGCGCACGTCGTCAGGCACAGGATACATACGAAGAGCGTTCAATCCGCGGTCGAGCATGTGAGTCTTGATACCCACCTCGTTGAAAGGTTTGCAGAATGCGCGTACGGCATCGTTAGGGTTTTCACCTGCCAGGAGGTTAACCTGTTCGAAGGCACCGCCGTTAGTCTCTACACGGCTAAAGCATCCCATTTCGATGATAACTGGGGCAATTTTAGCCAACTGATCCTTGCGTGGCTGGAACTTACCAGAGCTCTGCCACATGTCTCGATAAACGAGACTGAACTGAATTTTCTTCTTCATTATTATTGTTCTTTTTCTTTATATTCGATGTATGAATTTAATTCCAAGGTGCAAAATTAGACAAAAAAATCGAGAAATCGTCCTATTCGCCTCTTTTTTTATATTTATTATGTTATTTACTTCAATATTTCCTTCTTCATCTTGCTGTTCAGCTTCTCGGCTGCAGCATGGGCCTTGGCGTTGGTCTTCATCGCATTGAGCGAGCGGTGGAAACCCTGGATGCAGCCCTCACGATCAGAGAGAGCCAGACTGTCGCCCTTCATATATACAAAGGTGAAGGTATCGCGCTTCGTCTTCTCATTGAGCACCACGCCATCCAGCTCGCGGTGGCCCTGCACCAGAATCAGTTTGCCGTTATAGGCATGCCATTCCGTATACTGAGGCACATCAGGATATTCTACCGGACTGTCGTCATCCACATCTTTGTTTATCATCACCCTGCCCACGGCCATCGCCTCGCTCATGCGCTTCAGGGTGAAGCCATACTGGCGCGGCACCATATAGGTTTCTACGATGCTGTCAGGCATGTTGGCAAGGATTCTCGCCTGCTGGCGCTTGCTCAGATGCGATACATCGCGCAGCTTCGGCATCACCGGATAGGTCCAGGTGGCCTTCAGCTGGTCCAGGTCTATCACCATGTCGGCACGGTTCTTCTCATCCTTCTCCTCGCATGGCATCACGCAAACCCAGTCGCCCACCTCTATATCTCCAAACACCTGATGGTTGCGAGTGGCATCCAGAATGTTGTATCTCACGGGGTCACCGCCTCCGTTGGGCAGCAGCACCAGCGCGGTATCCGAGCAGCCCAGGCAGGCAAGTCCGTAGATAGCCCTGTCGCCCTTAGCCGGTTTCGAGAGGCTGATGGCGAGTTTCGAATTGTCCATACGTGGTGGTTTCTTTCCCCTGTGACATGCTGCGAGGGTTGTGGCGGCTAGCGCCAGTGTGAGTATTGTCTTGACTTTCATCTTTCTATTCATTATTTCAGATGCAAAACTACAACTATTTTTTGGAAGCACCAAATATTGAATCGTAAAATAATTAAAAAAATAGGTGATATATTTTGTAGTGTCTCGATTTTGCATTACCTTTGCAACCGTTTTTTGGGATCAACATCCCCCTCGTCCTGCCACACACGCCGGATGATGAAAAGAAATAGGACCAACTCAAGAATTATATGCAACAAGAGAATATGACAGACAAGACAAATACACACGCTCTCCCGGCATGGACCGAGGTAGAGTATACCGCATTATGCAAAAACCCGTACCTGTTAACCCCATTCTTCATCCCTAAGGAGGCGAAGTGCTTCACGTGCCGCGAAGATGGCACGAGGGAAGAAGAAAGAATGGTTTTCCTCGTTTTCAAATCTACTGCAGCCCCTGCTGATGCCGAATGGGAAGATGATCCTGTTCCGGGCGAGATGTGGGTGCGAGCGCTGGGCGATGACGATGAGGAGATTGAGCCTGCCAAGGTGATTTACCTGGGTCAGGACATCGAGGATTTCATCCGTGTAGCCGCTGAGGACGACCAGACCATCACCTTCGATTTCTGGTGGCGCCACGGCGAGGTGAAGGTGGAGAAGGCTGAGAAGACGGATGACGGATTCGTATGCCGCAAGGATGATTTCGGCGATGACGGACTGGCTGTTACCCTGATTCCTGAGGACGGCGGCAATCCGGTTGTCCTCCGTCTTCAGATTCCTTACATCGGTTTCTCGCTCTACGATGCCGAGGGCAACAAGGTGCATGGCGAGCTGAGCATTCCGCAGGATAAGGTGGATGACTACACCTACGAATTTGTGGGCGATGACAACAACGACCGTTTCACCCTTCAGCTCGACAGCAACAGGCTGGTTTACATGTGTGTATTGCGCCATGAGGACCATCAGCTGGTGGTTCGCAACCAGCGCGACCGTCTTTCGGTAGTAGATCAGATTCCTACCGAGGGCAAGCTTTCTGAGTTGCTCATGAACACGAATTCTGCGCTCATCAAGAATAGGAATCACCGTTGGCGCATTCAGATTGAGGGCACCACGCTGTCTCACGAGGTTGAGTTGAATGTAGATGCGGCATCTCTGGTAGCATTTGCTGAGGAGCAGATGCAGAAGGGCATGGAGATTGACGAGCTGGGGCAGCATCTGATGGCATTGGAACAGAAGTATCATTTCCAGTGGTTCTGGCTGAGTGAGGACGACTGGAGTCATGACAATCCAGTGTTCGACATGTTCATGAAGCAACTTTGTGCCTTTTCGTATGTCAGTCAGAATCCTGTTCAGGCAGATGCGTTGATGGCAAGGAACTACAAGCGTAAGATTCGCCGTTACAGCAGTATGCTGAAGGCTCACAAGCGTGGTGAGTTGAATCTTTTTGAGGAGAGTGATGAGGTGCGAGCCGAGTATCTCCGCATCTTCCAGGGTTTCCATCAGCCTTTCGTAGAGGCTTTTGAGAAGGAGGAAGAGGAATAATCTTTTAAGTTTTATCCCTCACATCCCTCATTTTTCTCTTTTCAAAATATTAATCACCTGATAATAAGAGAATTATCTATTTAGGAAAGCGTGATGGATGGACAAAATGTTTACAATATCCATCACGCTATCCATCACTAATAGCCTTCATCTATCACGTTTTTCAGCTTATCTTCTTGCAAAAAGCAAGAAGATCTTTGCAGAATATGGTTATGGGACCTGGCGAAAACGGACCACACGTTGTGCTGCGCTGGCTCACGGATATTACTGCATCGGGGTACGGATATTACTGCGTCGGGGTACGGATATTACTGCGTCGGGATACAGATATTACTGCGTCGGGGTACGGATATTACTGCGTCGGCTAACGCAGACGTATCCGTAGGCTTATTGAGACGGCTGAATCAGCTAACTGAGACGGCTGAATTCGCTGACAGAACTACTTGAATTAGCTAACTGAACTACTTGAATAGCCCGACCGGGATAAAAACAAAGCGGGCGGACCTCTTTTCAAGAAGAAGGCCGCCCTGTTTCCTAATTAAACTTTGTTGCATTAAAGAAATGCAATGCTTGAGCAAAAATATTTTTATTTCTCTATCAGTCCCTCTACATACTTGCAGAGGATACCGATGCCCTTGAGGTTTTCGCCACCCTGAGGAATGATGATGTCAGCATAGCGCTTGGTCGGTTCGATAAACTGCTCGTGCATCGGCTTCAGGACCTTGAGGTATCGGTCTACCACCATCGATACGGTGCGACCCCTGTCGATGGTATCACGCTGAATGTTGCGTATCAGGCGCTCATCAGCATCGGTATCCACGAACACCTTCAGGTCCATCAGGTCTCTCAACTTCTTGTCCACCAGCGTCATGATGCCTTCGATAATCACAACCGGCTTGGGATCAACGTGAATCGTTTCCGGTTCACGGTTGCATTTGATATAACTATAGGTGGGTTGTTCTATCGCCTTGCCAGCACGCAGTTCAGCGAGCTGCTGGTGCAAAAGCTTCCAATCGAATGCCGACGGGTGGTCGAAGTTGATCCGATGACGTTCTTCCTCGGTCATCTGCGAGGTATCGTTATAATATGAATCGAGGGGCACCACAGCCACATAATGAGGCGGCAGCACTTCTACGAGTTTCTTCACCACAGTAGTCTTGCCGGAGCCTGTGCCTCCCGCAATGCCAATAACGGTCACTTTATCTTTCATATTCTTTCTATAAGATTTCATCAAACATCTTGCGGTAGAATTCAGCCTTCTTCTCCACTGCCATAGGATAGGCACGGGAACTGGATGGCATGCGGTACAGACGGAGTCTGCGGCCCTCGAACTGGAATTCTGCATAGCCTCCCATCTCAGGCTTTTCCTTGATGCCGAAGTGTTCTGAAAATACCTTCGTGGCAAGCTGGCCGGCTGTAAGCACCGCCCTGCAATGGGGCAGCTGGCGGAGCATGCCGTCGAGATCGGCGGGCTGCACGATCTGCAGGTCCTTGTCGGATGCCGTATTCTTGGTGCGTATCACCTGCTGTGCGGTATCATAGATGGCGACACCCTTCTCCCTGAGAAATTCCTTAATAGCATAGAGGCGGTAGGTCTTCTTCTCTACATCCACGAAATGGAACTTATCCTGGAAGTAGATAATCCCGAATATCCTCCACATATCATTCTGGAAGTTGGGATAATACCAGGGCATGCACCACCGCTTCGCTGCAGGCGGAAACGTGCCGAGCATCAGCAGCCGCGCATTCTCGGGCAGCCACGGCTCAAAAGGATGATTCTCTACCATTTTCTACTTTTTTCCTTCACCAGGTACATCACTACCGGCAGGTGATCGCTGTAGCCGTTAAGCCATCTGCCGCCTGCCTTGGTACGCAAAGGAGCACCCTTGTACTGACCTTCCTGCTGGATGAGGTAATCGCGGCGGAAGATGTGGTTCTTCCAGAACTTCAGAGAACTGTAGTCCTTGTTCTTACTATCCCTGTTCAGGAGATTAGGCGTGATGACAATCTGGTCGAAGAGATTCCATGAACCGCTGTAGAACAGGGTTCCCTTGCCCTCCTTGGCCAGGATGTTATACCATGGGTTATACATTTCATCGGCACCCACCTCGCTGATTTCAGCCTTTGCCTTCAGCACCTTATGCATGCTGGCGTTGGTAGGATCATCGTTCATATCACCCATCACGAACACCTTCATCTCAGGGTTCAGACGGAGCAAACTGTCTTTTACCACCTTAGCCTGGCGCGCTCCACTCTCGCGATAGAACGAACCGGAGAAACGGCTTGGCCAGTGGCATACGATAACCGCCACATCCTCGCCCGCCAACTCACCACGTACGGTGAGGAAACCACGGGTCTTGTAGGCAGAATCCTTGGCAAGTTCCTGTACGTAAGGCACCAATCGGGTATTCTTCACCGTGAAGAGTGCCGGATTATAGAGCAGCGCACAATCGATGCCTCGCTTATCGGGACCCTCGATATGGCAGAACTGCATGTTTCTTGCCTTGAGAGGCGGCTGCGCGGTGAGATCTTTCAGCACGTTGGCATTCTCAACCTCAGCCAGACCAATGAAGGCACAACCCACGTTAGGCAGCACATCGGTACCCATGTCGGCAAGTGCACGCGACATATTCTTGAGTTTATTGGTATATTTCATACCATTCCATCCCTTAGCAGGGAGATACTCATAATCATTCTTACCGGCATCATGGCAGGTATCGAAGAGGTTCTCCTGGTTATAGAAACCCACAGCATACACCTGATACTGCTTGTTACCGGAAGTCTGCGACTTCTTTTTCTGTGCCGTAGCGCCCAACCCAATCATGAGGAGGGCAGCCAGCAAGAGCAAATGTTTTCTCATACTAATATTAAATATTAATGTATACCTAATTATATATGTTCACCTTAACGCGGTGAGGTAACAGGCAGCAAAGATACCTAAAAAACCGGAAATATCTCCATAAAAACGAATATTTTTTCAGTTTTCATACATTTTTAACATAAATAAATTCATTTTTCAAAAATTTTTTTGTTACTTTGCAGCATTAAACACATTGAATCGGAACAGAAGACACAAGACCAGGGACACGGTAAGTCCCCTTATCGCCCAAACAAGACCTAGCGGGACATATATCATCACTGCTCAAAGAGACTACTGTTGCCGGTTTATTAATACTTAATACATATAAACTATGCAGAAGAAAGTAAACTTAGCAATGTTAGCACTCTTCTCATGTTCATTGGCTATGGCTCAGAACGAAAAGACTGACCAGAACATAGCACAGGGACTTGATGAGAATGCTTTCACCTTCTCCGAGGCACAGTTGGGCGAGGACGATGACATGTCATCCAATGTCACCATCCTCAATTCTACCAGCAACGTATACGCGAGCCAGGCAGGTTACCTGTTCTCGCCAGCACGTTTCCGCTATCGTGCCTTCAACCAGAAGTACAACGATGTCTATATCAACGGTGCTTCCATGAACGATATGGAGACCGGACAGTTCCGTTTCTCCAACATCGGCGGTTTGAACCGATTCTCCAGAAACGTAGACTTTGCCCTGCCTTTCGAAGCCAACGGCTATTCGATGACCGGCATGGCAGGCTCCAACAACTATGATTTCCGTGCCGGAAGCATGCAGGAAGGACAGTATGCCAGCGTAGGTGTTGCCAACCGCAACTATACCCTGCGCGGACTCTACTCCTACTCCAGCGGCTTCAACGAGAAGGGATGGGCAATAACAGCCGGTCTCACCTACCGTTGGGCTAACCAGGGATACGTAGAGGGAACCTTCTACAACGCCCTCTCCTATTTCTTCGGTGTACAGAAGAAGTGGATGAACGGCCACTCGCTGAGCTTCTCCACATGGGGTAACCCGACAGAAAGAAGTACCCAGGGAGCATCTACCGACGAGGCTTACTGGCTGGCAAACGACTACCAGTATAACCCATACTGGGGATACCAGAACGGACACAAGAGAAACTCACGCGTAGTGAACGACTTTGCCCCTTCGGCTATCGCTACATGGGACTGGGAAATCAACGACCAGATGAAGCTCACCACATCGGTGTTCGGAAAATACTCTATGTACAAGAGCACCAAGCTCAACTACAACAACGCAGAGAATCCACAGCCAGACTACTGGAAGAACATGCCATCAGCCAACTACTATGTATGGGGCGACTACAAGAACGGCAACAACATGTATACCTGGGAAAACTGGAACAACGCCGTAAACTACTGGCAGGCAAGCAAACAGAACCGACAGATTAACTGGAACCGCCTGTACTATGCCAACCAGCAGGCAGCCAAGAACGGACAGGATCTGCTATACTATGTTCAGGCTAAGCACAACGACAACCTGACCCTGAGCCTGTCATCCGTTCTGAACACCAAGCTGACCAAGAAATCGAACCTGGCTACGGGTATCATGCTCGGAAAGAGTACCAACCAGCACTATCAGACACTGGAAGACATGCTGGGCGGTGCCATCTTCCACAACATCAACACATATGCCCTGGGAGATTATCCTAAGACCGACCCACGTGTGCAGTACGATCTGAACACAGCCGGTCCTAACAACACAGGCAAGCTGGTTTACGAGGGCGACAAGTTCGGTTACGACTATCGCATCGACGTGAACAAGGCAAACGCATGGAGCACCTATACAGCCGAATTCTACAACATGAAGGCGATGCTGAGCGGACGTATCGGATATACCGGAATGAACCGCCGAGGCTACATGCGCAACGGTATGGCACCGAACAACAGCCAGGGCAAGAGCGGCACAGCCAACTTCCTGGACGGTGGCGTAAAGGGAAGTCTGAACGTGGATATGGGCAGAGGTCATGCCTTCAGCATAGGAGCCGGATACGAGCTGCGTGCACCGATGGCAAACACAGCCTTCATCTCGCCTGAAATCAGCAACGATTTCGTGACTAACCTCAAGAACGAGCGCATCTTCAGCTCTGAATTCAGTTACCTGTATCGCAACGCATGGCTGAGTGCCAACGTGAGCGGATACTACAGCCGACTGGAGAACGTTACGGAATGGCAGAACTTCTACAACGATGATGAGAACTCATTCACCTACGTGAGCATGACCGGACTGAAGAAGGAATACTATGGTGTAGAGGTGGGCGCTAAGATCAAGCTCACATCATGGCTCGACCTGAAGACCCTGGGCGCTATGAGCGAGGCGAAGAACATCAACAATGTAAACGCCGTATACATGCTCTCAAAGAGTGCTGAGGTTTACCAGGACAAGGCTTACGTGATGAATATGCGCGAGAGTGGCACACCGCTCACAGTGGGAAGCATCGGTCTCGATGCCCACGTAAACGGATGGTTCGTCAACCTCAATGCCAACTATTACGACCGCATCTACCTCTCTTATTCTCCAAGCTACAGATATGAGAAGGTGCTGACCAACCGCCAGGCTGCCCACAAGGCATTCCCTGAAATCTTTGCTCCTACTACACTCGACGGTATGAGCTGGACTGAGGATGCTGTAGCCCAGGAGAAGGGTCACGGAGGATGGATGGTTGACCTGAGCATAGGCAAGAGCGTGAGACTGAAGAAGGGTTCTCTCAACTTCAACCTCATGATTACCAACCTGCTGAACAACCAGACCATCGTAACAGGCGGATATGAGCAGAACTCACGTTCAAGCTATACAGTGGATGCTAACGGCAACGTGAAGAATCCACGCCTCTACCAGTTCTCCAAGAATCCTAAGAAGTATTACACCTGGGGTACCAACGGCATGTTCCAGGTATCTTACAGATTCTAAAGAGCAGTTTCTCTTTAACATAAAGAACAGGGAGCAATCCCGTTTCTCTATAACAATAAAAAGAAAGAACAATGAAAAAGATAAAATTCATAGCATTGGCATTCCTGGCACTGACTCTGGGGTCGTGTATGGGCGACGGTTATGCTGACCCAGACCTGACCGAGAAGGTGCCTGCATCTCCATGGGGCAACAACAGCCTGAGGGAGAAGAATGTGATCAGCATAGCAGATTTGAAGACCCAGTTTGCTACGATTATCAACAGCGACAATGGCTACAAGCTGATTGAGAAGGACATGATGATCAAGGCGGTAGTGACGGGCAATGATGTCAGTGGCAATATCTACAACCAGGTGAGCGTACAGGATGCATCCGGCGCAATCATCATTGCCATCAACGGAAGCGGCCTGTCAGGTTATCTTCCTGTTGGTCAGGAGATTCTCGTAAACCTGAAGGGTCTCTATATCGGAAGTTACAAGAAGTTGCCTCAGATTGGCGGTGTGAATACCAAGCTCTCAGATGGAAGTCTGGGTATAGGAAAGATAGAGCGTGCCATCTGGAACGAGCACTTCAAGATTCTGAACCCTGGCGAGGCGGATGCAAGCACGGTAGTGCCAGAGGAGTTTGACCTGACAAAGCTTACTGATGCAGCCTATATGGAGGCTAACGTGTGCAAGCTGATGACCCTGAAGAAAGTGAAGTTTGCTTCTGCCAACGGTACAAACGTATGGGCGCCAGATGATACCAATACGAGTCTGGAACTGATTGATGCCGAAACGGGCAAGAGAATCAACAAAAACAACCTGGTAGTGCGCAACTCGGGTTATTCTAAGTTTGCCAACGAGGTGGTTCCACAGGGCGTATTCGATATCACCGGTATCTTCACCCGATTCGGCAACACCTGGCAGATTGTACTTCGCAGCACGGATGATCTGAGGGCATCAGAAACAGGCGGTACATTGGAGAAGCCTTATACCGTGGCTCAGGCACTGGAGAAGATCAATGCCGGTACAGCAGGCGATGCTAAGGTTTATGCTACCGGTATCATCGTAAAGGTGAAAGATGTAGATACTGGCACGTATGGTAACGCTACATTCGTTATCTCTGACGACGGTAAGGATACAGAAGGCAAGACTCTCGAGGTATTCCGTTGCTTCAACATCGATGGTGCAAAGTGGACAGAGGAAACCAAGGGTATCCTTGTACCAGGCAAGAAGGTGGTTGTATCAGGCACCCTGCTTGATTATAACGGCACCAAAGAGATCAAGGGTGGCAATCTCATCTCTATCAAGTAATTACTGATTATCAAAATAGTAACAATATTTAAAAAGACAATAATATGAAAAAGTATATATTTTCAGTTTTGATGGCGGCAATGGCAGCCTTCACATTCAGCAGCTGTGAGGACGTACCAGAGCCTTATACACTGCCTACTAAGCCTGAGACTCCAGGAAACACAGATCCTAACCAAAAGGGTTCTGAAAGCAATCCATATACTGTAACAGAAGCTATCGCAGCCATCAAGGCTGGCACAGCGCCTACTACACAGGTTTACCTGACAGGTATCATCTCAGATGTTGCTTTCTACAATGAGACATACAAGAGCATCACCTATTACATCTCAGACGATGGCAAGAGTAAGGACATGCAGGTTTACTCTGGTAAGGGACTGAACGGCGCAGACTTCGCTTCTAAGGAAGATTTGAAGGTGGGTCAGAAGGTTACTATCCTGGGTAAGATCATGAAGTTCGTTGATAAGAATAATAACGAAATCATGGAGGTTGATAAGACCAGCTCTATCGTTAAGATTGAAGGTGAAGGTACAGGCGGCGGTGAGGTTAAGCCAGACCCAGCCCCAGGAACAAACGCAGGTATTACTATCAACGACCTGACCGTAACGTTGGCTAACAGCGGTGTAACAGCCGGCGAAAGCCTTAAGATTGACGACATCAGCGCATTGAAACCTGATGATACTCTTACAGAGATCAAATTGTCTGACGGCACAGTTATCGCATTTGACAAAAACAGCGGTACAACCCCTCCTGCTTACAACGCAAAGTTTAAAGAGTTGCGTATCTATGCAAACAACAAGATGACTTTCACGGCCAGCAAGCCTATCGCAAAGATCATCTTTACTTGCACATACGATACAAACAAGAAGTGGAATGCTGTAGGTAACAAAACTGCTACAGTAGTATTCTCAGGAAATACAGCAACCTATACAAATACCTTCGATGGTACAGGCGGTGGCGTTCAGCTCCGTATTGCCAAGATGGAAATCGTATACGCAAAGTAATTCCCCTAGTAGATATTATATATTAGAAAAAATACTGATCCCCATCGTCCTCTACCCAAACAGAGGCGATGGGGATTTTTTCTTAAACACCTAACAGAACACATCGCCTGTCATAACTTGAGAACCTACGTAATATGCTCTTTTCCAAAATATTTCTTAAAAAGAAGAAGAAATATTTGGTGGTTTCAGGAAAAAAGCGTAACTTTGCAGCCTGAAATTGATAACAGGCTATAATGGGCATGCCCGATAAGGGACACGAAATGATGCAGCAAGCATCCCCATGACGTCTAATTTTAATAACCCAATAAAAATAAAAAAGAAAAATGAAAAAAGGTATTCATCCAGAGAATTATCGTCCTGTAGTATTCAAGGATATGTCTAACGGCGATATGTTCCTCTCTCAGTCTACATGCAAGACTAACGACACTGTTGAGTTCGAAGGCGAGACTTATCCAGTTGTTAAGATTGAAATCTCTAGCACATCTCACCCATTCTACACAGGTAAGAGCAAGCTCGTTGATACAGCGGGTCGCGTAGACCGCTTCATGAACCGTTACGGCAAATTGAAGAAGTAATAATATACCTTTTTTATAAGGATATATTTATTATCGCAAAGATACTGAGTGCATTCCAGCGTAGTTGCATATACGTAGGAATGCACTTTTTTTCTCTATTCTATCCTTATACAATCGATTTCTACATACATTATTATATAGAAAGTACTTAATCTTTAACTTCAAAACATTATCGAGAATTATGAAGCATACTAAGTTTTTAATCTTCGCACTCCTTGCTGCGATGACGTTCTCTGCCTGCGGCACTGACGATACCCTGCAGTTCTATTTTCCTGAAAACGGTGGTAATACCGGTGGTGAGTCAACCGATAAGAACAATACAAACAAGAATGTGGCTACTGCCAACATGCCACAAGTGGTAAGAAACGCTATCGGTGGTCTGGAGTTCCCAAAGCTCAAGAATAATGGTACCAGCTATGCCATCGTTCACATGGATAATACAACAGGTATGTTGAACTATTCTACAGAATGGGATGATAACATGAAGAGCCAGAGATGGAGCTGCTATACTTTCCACACCGGAAACACGGCATCTAACGTAAAAAGATGGGATGCTCCTCAGGGCGAGCGCCAGTATCCATGGGATACAGATTTGCAAGAACAGTGGGGAATCACAGATTTCACAGAAGACCCTACTCCTACAGCTCAAGGCTTTGACCATGGTCATATCTGCCCTTCTGCTGACCGCAAACTCAATCTGACACAGCAGAAGCAGACTTTCTTCATGACCAACATGCAACCACAGTACAGCAACTTCAACCAGCGTGGCACCTGGTATAAGATGGAGGAAGATCTTCGTAATAAAGCTCCAAAGATTGATTCTGATACCCTGTTTATCGTGAAGGGCGGTACCATCGACCCAGTTGGCAGCGAGAGTAATCTCCTTGGCTGGAAGAAGAATGGTGCTTCTAGCGAAACAAAGAAGCCAGGCTATATCCCAATACCAAAGTATTTCTTTGTAGCTGTTTTGAAAAAGGAGTTTAATAAGAGCAAAAACCAGTATACCTACAGTGCCTTCGGCTACTGGTTCCTTCACGAGAACAAGGCATTTGAAAAGAGCGATAAGCTCGGCAACTATGTCGTAAACATCAAGACGCTGGAAGACAAAACCGGCATCGACTTCTTCTGTAATCTCCCTGATGAAACCGAGAAGGAAGTGGAAAACGTAGATGCAGAAGCTCTCAAGAAACTTTGGGGCTTCAAATAAATCAGGCTATATACAAACAAAGAATCCGCTCTCTCAAAGCAATGAGTGAGCGGATTTCTTTTGTTTATATCATCATCTTCTTGGCAACTTCTTGATTGCATGTGGCATGAATGCCCTGCCGGTAGCCTTACCGAAGCTAGGAGCTACGGAATCGGTAGCAGCAGAACGGGTCTTCTTACGGGCTCCACTCGGATCGTAGCGCACTAAATCGATTTGCATCACATCACCCTTAGCCTTACCTGTTCCTATCATATAACCATAGAACACATCACGGCCCTTTTCATCACCCAGATAGAAACCATACTGCTTAGCACCTGCATCCATCACATAGGTAGCACCAGAATCATTATAACGGATATAAATATCACCATTCTTATCGATGTACCAGGCAAACTTCAGGGTCTGGGTTTCATTGCTTCCATCATCGGCATAATCCACTTCTACACCATTACCACTGAGCGAGTTAACCTTATCACCCGCCTGATAGAACGTCATCTCGGCATTGAAACTGTAGTTATTGCGAGATTGGCCGTCCTCTGCAAGTTCAGAGAGCATCACAGAGCCTCTCCAGTCGCCTGTAAGAGTCTGAGCCTCCGACAGTAGGTAATCATCCTGAGAGCCGTTAGAACCGTTGTTCCAGTCGCCCTGATTCCATCCCCAGCCACCATGATTATAGTCATCATACCAGTAATAATCATCATGCCAATAATCATCATCATCACATGAGGTGAATGAGATACTCATCAAAGCTATGAAAGCCATTGTGAGAAGAGTAGTAAACTTTTTCATATCAATTTATCAGTTAAGTTATTTATACCTCAAATCCGCAACCTATAGGGTTTAGTGGGATTTTGCTTGCAAAGCGAC